>SDBV01005117.1_pt1 | contig 18598 bp, 27 predicted proteins | sample 2277081 | NCBI WGS metagenome assembly SDBV01 (sample SAMN10402039, study PRJNA504765) | marine sediment metagenome | isolation source: marine sediment core GS10_PC15, 223 cmbsf | place: Arctic Ocean: Southern Knipovich Ridge | collected 2010 | reverse complement strand
GCTGCTGCAACTAAGAAAATATGATCTCCATAAGCACCGTTAGCTGTACCAAAGTTGACACCAGGATTAAAGTCATTGTCGGAACTTGCAAATCTATAGTGTCCTGCTGCATAAATAGTTCCAAATCCACCAGAAGGGCTTGAGAAGGTAAAAGCTCTAGTAGAGGCGTTAGCTCCCCATTTCAGGTTTCCAAAACCGTCAGTAAACATAACATCGCCATCAACACCGTCTGCATCAGGAAGTACCCATATTTGATTGCCTGTTAAGGCTGGAGCTTCAAAGCCTACATAGTTAACGCCTTCGTAAAATCTTAATTCATTGTTAGATCCATTGATAGAAATGTCCCCTTCTACATCCAACATTGTTGCTGGAATATTACCAATCCCCACTCTTGCATTAGTAGTATCTACATTAAAGACTACTGTACCGTCTGCTTGAGTTACCTGTACTGCTGTAGTTGAGTCAGACGAGGGCTCAACTAAAAGATTGCCGTCTAGTTTTACTAATCCAGCAGATGCACCATCCAAAAAGGCCGTAGAATTGACATAGAGCTTGTCCGTATAGGTATTTGCCCAGAACAGAGAAGAATTTCCCAAGTCTCTAAGAGAATCGGCACTAGGATTAAGATCACTTAATACAGAAATCCCCCCTATTCCATCCCTATCATCAAGTGCCCTTGTATAAACAACTTTCCAGGCGTTAAGTGTCGACCCTAGATTGTCTGTGTCATCTGTAAGTGGAAGTATCGTACCAACTGTAGCAATGTAGCCCGGGGCTAATGACCCATCTAGACTGGTTGTAGGGCTCAAGTTAACTTTATCAATATATGCGTTAGCCCAAAATATACTAGAACTTCCTAAATCGTCTGTTGAGTCTGTGTCTGAGATAATACTGTCCCCCATTGTTAATTGGCCACTCAATTTAGACTCCCCAGCCTGTACCAACAGAGCATAATTTTTACCCGTTACCGTTGCTGCTGGAGAGTTTTGAATAACGAATGCTGCAGCATCAGAAACCGTAGCATCTCCTGAAAATGTAACAGGCTGGGCTATAAAGACTCCAGCTAAAAGTGTGTGATTCCCACTTGCGGCTTCGTGAAGCCTAGTCGCTAAACTAACACCTATACCATTCAGATTAGCTCCTGGAAACGCATCACTGCCAAGTGTGATGCTGGTTGCATTATTTGTTAATTCAATTTTTGGTAAAAATTGCCCAGACCCATCACTTTCAGTATTCGCATAAAGATATAAATCCCCAGATGCCACCAATGCTCTTAAGATTGAACTCCCGTCTACCCCATCTAAAATAAGAACACCGTCCCCAAAATTGGCATTGTCGCCAATTAAACGGAGATTAGTATCCCCAAACTGAACATAATTCGTATCACCGACAAAAAGATTAGGAACAGTTAAATCCCCAGTCATAGCGTCACCAGTTACATTCACATAACGAGCGTCTGTAAAACCAGTGTCCAAAGCCAATGTCACATCCCCACTTACACCACCACCACTCAACCCTTCTCCTGCTAACACAGCAGTAATGTCTCCCGGGTTCCCGTCGGTAAACTCTAAACCGTCCCCGGCAGCATTTACCTGTACTATTTTGCCCGCTTGGTCTTTATAACTTGCAGGGGTATCTTGTAATTCTGTAAATCTGCTTAAGGGACTGCCACCACTACTAACTGGAAATGAGGGAAACTTTCTTCCGCGAAGTTCTTCAATATCGTCTATGATACCTAGAGCTTCGAGTGCTTGCTGAACTTCAATCAGTCTCATCAATACTCCTAGTCGATACTTTTAGTAAATTACCTTTACCGTCGTATGACCAAGAATGTTCTAATCTGTGCTTGCTAAATCTCTCAATGACCTTAGTGATCTTGTTATCAGACGGCCTTCTAGTATATGAAACTAATTCGGGTATTTCTTCTGGTATATCTATTGCGTTTATTATTTTCTTTACACTTGCGTTAAACGCTTCGCTAAAGGCATTCTGGTCAAAGAATGTTTTTTTCTCGAGCTTTGCAACTACCCGCAAAAGATTTTTAATCTCTTTAACAATCTGTTGGGTAGACTTGTCTTTCAACCCTTTGGTTTGTTTTTCAATTGCCTCCACTATTTCTGACGTATTATCTAAATCATCTATTTTTGAAATAACCCCAGCTATTGTCTCTGTAAACAAAGAGATCTTATTTGATTCAACTTTACTCTTTATCCTAGCGGCCAGTTTAGATCCTAGAGGTAACAAGGAGTCCAATATAACTTCCCTTTGGTCTAGCTCTAGCTTGCGTTTTTCCAATCTCGCCACCTTACGTTTTATTTCTTCCACTTTATTCATAGGGCTTCTAAGAGTTTATCAACTTCCTCGTTGACCTTTTCTACCTCTTCCTTAACTATCTTTTCCCTTTTTTCCAAAGCATTCTCGCTCTCTGTTTTTATAATAAGTTCATATTCACACCCACAGTTGGGATGCGCGTTGCCGGCCTTTAACGGCTCAAAGCTTACAGCGAGTTCTTTCCCGTCTGCAGTTATGCTACCGCCTAAGTCCCTAAAATTAGCCCCGAAAGGTACAGGCCCTTCCGCTTCCAATGCCAAACAAAACGGGCACGGGTCATCTGACCGCGTACGCCACTGCTTAAACACTTGTCCTTCTAACTCATTTTGCTCTATAAACTGGCGGTCGGCCTCGTATTGTGCCAACGTAAATGCGCGATTAGTTTCCGTTCTAGCGATAGTCTTGGCCCGGGTATCTGCAATAACACCTGTATATTGTTCCTTGATTATCCTCTCTATTTCCAACAATGATTTCCCCTCCAAGGCTGCCTTACGTGCTACGCCAAAGATATCATCAGAAATAGTCATGATATGGCTTTCGGCCACCCTCAGGGATAATGCTTTAATATTTGCTTTCACTTCCGCGTTCAGCTTAAATATCCCAACGAGTCCATCGGAAGCGTATGTGCCCATTCTAGTAGACATAGTTTCTGGCCCCTTGAATGTTGCGATGATTGCATAAAATGTACCCAATACTAGGGCTAAGTCTTTTATATACCTCTTTTGTTCGGTCTTGGTGATAAGCTCGCCCATTTCTTTTATCTCTATTTCCGTTTGGTTTTTCTTCTTTTTCCTTTTATTTAAACGAACAATCATGCCCGCAACCATAGTTGTATCTAAATTTAATATTTCGTTTTGCAACGCACCTTGCTGTGATCTTATAATACCCGCCCTTGCATCATCTGACTCATTGTCTGCTGCGTTGTCCACACTCTTTAGTTTGTTTTCGTCTAGTACAGCCTTGTCCTTTGGCTCTAGCTCAATAGTTTCTAACTCTACCTCACCTTCAATATATCCGGCCGCATCTTCTGGGCTTACACCACGGTCAACCATCTTTGCGAATAAATCGTATTGCTCGTCTTTAACTTCTATTTTAGATTTTTCTGCTTCATGGTCAATTCCCAAAGGATTGTTCACCACCATGGAAAATTTACCTTCCTCACTCTCTTTAGGGTAATAGGTTACAAAGTCTTGGTTCATAGCATCAACTATTAATTGTGTTCTTGGTAATATGTGATTTTGTACCGTCAATTCTCTCTGAGTATCGGATGTATTGCGTGTGACTCCAGATTGTTCAATACCTAACATCGTCTTTGACATTCCTGTTACGGCAAACAACGCTTCTCTGCTAACATCGTTCACTTCTTTTAATGCCGACTTGGATAGCTGTACTTGCATATTGTTCCAAGTTATAGCTCCGTGTCCATTCCCAAAGATAGGCTCTCCCTTAGTATGGTTCCTGACTCTATCTGTGAAGTTTTTAAACTGTTCCTCCTCTAGGATTACGTCGGTTGCCATGATTCCGGGTGCATTAATATTGTGCTTCAAAGCATTTCTAGTGTAATCCCCTGCTGTTTTTAAAGTGAATTGGCTTTCCTTTGCCGCGTCCGTTAAAGCATAGGGCGTGTCGGGATTGAACGGGTTTAGCTCCTTCATTTCAATAATCATTTCTCTCGGTATCTCTCTAACAAATCCATTCTTAGCCTCAATGTAACCTTTGACCCTAACACCTTTTTCGTCGGAAGTAATAACACGGCTTATGTTGTAGGGATTTAGTAATTTAAACTCTATAACATTACCCACCCTTTTTATTTTGGTTGTTTTGGCCGAATCTTCCTCGTCTGCTACTACCTTATCCTCGACAGCCCTGATAGCCATGAGATAGTAAATTCCCTCTAAATCTAAGTAAGTTGATATATCCGACCAAAATGTATTTTTAGAGAAGGTTTTAGAGTTGCTTATAAGATCCAAATAAGGGTGTACAAAACCCTCTTTTTCTGACTTTGTTAATACGTTGTTGATAGCTATTTGTGATGTCATGTTTGCCCTGTTCCTTATTGCGGCATAACCATAGCCTGTGTACAAATCCCGATCCGACATCACTACCTCAGACCAGCCGGGTCCCATTTTATTCCTATTCCCAAACCTTAGAAATTGTTCAGGAAGCGTAAGTTTGTTTTTTATTGGAGCTATCACATTTGAAATAAGTGATCTAATCTTGTCTATTCTCTTACCCATATCGTAATTCTACCAAGTTTCATCGCCAAAAGCGATTCTCGGTGCCTGTTTTTCACATAATTTATGCGCCATCTCTAGTGCATCGAGTCCGTCTAAAAACTCTGTCTTTGGGTATTCCTGCATATCCTCCCATAGTTGGTTATCCCCTTTAAATAAGATGATACCGGTATTTATAGGTGGTTCTAGGCTTTCGATGCGCTCAGTTTTATTTTTCGACTGTGTCAGCCCCTCAAACGGTATATTTAAACCCAATTCCTTGCTTTTAGCCTTCGTCAATTTTAGAAAATACTTTTGAAATGCAATGGACTCAAAAGCAAATCTTTGAAATGTGTAAGGTAAGTTAAATATTATTCGAATTGCCTCCTCCGGCTTTATATGCTTAACAATACTTTCTACCTCATACTCCTGACCCTTTTCGTCTTTCCCTATAACTACAATACCGATCTTGCTAGACTTTTTAGACTCCCCAAGCGAAGGATCGATTGAGCCGTAATATTTTAACTCCTTGGGTAGAAGGTCGTACTTAGTAGGTTTGAAGTAAGTAAATTCGTTGGCTAATGGAAAAGCTACCAAATAGTATCGTTTCCAATCCTTGCTAGTAGTTTGTGTTTTCTTTTCATCTAAATAGGCCTGAGTGAATCTCCCCTCTGCAACCGCCTGCTCCAATCCTATGCGTATTTTTTTATAAAGCGGGTTATTGAAAGCTTTTTCAAACACACTGCCCTCGATACAGTTACCAGACATAATAAGCTTTCCCCACCCTGCATCTTCTTCTGGCATCCTGACAACTTTGGAAAATTGCTCTTCGTTTTTAATTAAACCCGCTTCCTCTAAAACTACAATATCGCCTCCCTCTCCAACTACACCCTCACCCTCTTTTATTTTACTTCGAGAATCTACAGACGTTATATAAATCCAACCGCCATCGTTCCAGCGCAAAACCTTTTTACTAACTGTAACTTTCAGCTTGTCCACATCGTGAATATCCTGAATGTTTAGTAATCCTGCGTATAAATCTGGGTGATCGCCTAAGTGTTGCACAACGTACTCCATTATCTTTGCGGCTTTATCTTCCGAGCCGCCGACAATTGGTATTTTTAAATGATAGAAAACTGCACAGTATATAAGCGCAATGGCTAAAGTCTCTGTTTTACCGTACCGGGTAGGTGCCGACAACCATAACCACCGGAACTTCTTGTTTGTTATTGCAATAAAAAACAACGCCTCTCCATGTGTAAGTTTGAATGGCTCTCCCTTACTGTTTCGGAAGTACGTCGCCACTATCTGCGTTACTATCGCTATTTGTTTGTTCATGCATTAGTTGTAGGAGTTCGGCAATTTTATCAGAACCGGTATCAATCTTACCTCTCAAATCCACTTCCAACCGGGGCAATCCTTCCATTCTAGTAAATAATTCCTTCATGGCCGCCACATTTCCATTAATAGCTTCAAGCCATAACCTGTTCCCAACCGCCTCTTTGAATGTTACAGACTTGCCGTCAACCTCTATGGGTGCTATCTCTAAGGCGATACCCTCAAGCATTTCACGCCATGTCCAACCTTTAGTTCTACCCTCTGTATTTATATTGGCCGGATTGTCACCAAACCCACCGTTACCTTTCGGGTTAGCTTTATTTCCCGTAACAAACTTTCCGTCACTACCTTTGTTAGGGACTTGCTCACCGTCTTGTTTAGTTATATCTTTTTTGTCGTCTTTTGCCATTCTTTGCCCTTCCCTACGCTTTTCGCGTACCTTTTTCGAATAACGTCGCAAAACTTGGGATCTAACTCCATCATATAACAAGTACGGTCTAATTGCTCGCATGCTATTAGTGTTGAGCCACTACCCCCGAATAGGTCTAATACTATGTCATCTCGTTTACTGCTGTTTTTCATTGCCCTTGCAGCTAGAATTAAAGGCTTCTGTGTGGGATGAAACTCGTTCCGAAAATCTTTTTTCTCCTCCCAAACACTAATCTCATTATTAGCACCAAACCAATTCTCGGCCGTCTTTAACCTGCCACCATAAAAGCATGGCTCGTACACTTGTTTATAATGGTGGTTTATATTCCCATAACCAGTATTCACCTTACGCCATATTAAAATAGTCTTTAGTCTCAGTATTTTGTGTAAGACGTTAAATATGTCTGTACCTACACTAAATGAAAACCAAACATAAAAAGGAGCTTTCTCAACTGTGTTTTTCAACGCTAAAGATAAAGACTTCTCGTATATATTAGGAGCATTAAAGTCATCCCCTATTAGCTTGGCTCTCTTCGAGGTTTTTCTCCAACCACCCTCATAATTCACTCCATAAGGGGGGTCTGTAAACACCATATCTGCTTTCTTGCCGTTCATTAAATTCTTGACGTCTTCTATCTTTGTACTATCCCCGCACATAAGCCTATGACCACCTAATCCATAAACTTCACCTTCTACGCTAAATATCTCTCCATCACCCATATAATCGCTAGTATCCTCTTCAATCTTTTTGAACACTTTGTCTAACTCCTTGCTATCAAAACCAACATCTTTTAGCATATCCTTCCCAAAGTCCTCTAACATGTCCCAGACGAAATGCCCGTTATTTCTATTAAGTCTTAGGTTTAACTCCCTTTCCTGCTCTAGCGGTAGGCTAACATAACTAACTGGAATTGTTTTATTACCTTTAGCCTTCCAACTGATAAGCCTTTGATGCCCACCTATAACGATATTCATTCTGTCCGGATGACTATTAACGACTATAGGTTCTACCATACCGAACTTCTCTAGCGATGCTTCCAAATCCTTGCGTTCCTTTTTGGTCATATCCCTAGGGTTATATTCAGCCGGTTTTAATTTGTTTATATCTACGTCAACTATTTTCATTGTATTTCTTTACGAAACCAATTACTGATTGTAGTTCTAAGTCAATGTCTAGCAACAGCAAAATCTTAGCCTCATCCTTCTCACCAATAAGCTTGTCCTTATATATTTTCTGTATGTTTTCTAAATCTGTTAATAAAGTCATACCTCGTTTGTCCTCAACCATTTGTATTTCTTTTTGTTGCAGTTTGGACACCGAGTACCTTTTCTTTCTGCTTGGGTCACGGGGCTACCTCTATCCCTATGTTTAACCGTAAACTCTATTAAGCAATCCAAGCATTGAAACTCTGATATTACCCACTGCGGGCATCGTGTACAGCCCATACGACCTCCTCTAATAATATCGCCGCCGCCGAATATGCCAGCCAATGTGGGATAGATATAATAATTGCGGGTAACGCTACCCATACACTCATACACCAAAAGCAACTCGACCTCATACCTATTTTCGATAAAAACTTTCTCAAGTATTCGAACATATCAAAAGGCCCGTCTTCGAAAGTTACTAAGCTAGTAACTCTCCATATTGCAAATATATAAAGTAAATGATTCATAGTTGATGTAACTCCCATCCAAACCTAGCACTATCTGTCTTGTCAAATCTTATCCCTATTATTTTAGTATTATCAAATGTAACGGGTTCTTTCTTAGTGAGGTGGTCACATTTTATGTCAAAGTCTACAAGATTTAACAGCCCCTTACGCCGTAGTGACAATCCAAACGTAAAGTCTGGTCCAAGTATTTTTTCAAACGGCTCAAATGTACCACTAAGATAATTACTCCTACTGACTAAACAACAATATAATCCGGCCGCATCCACCTCAACTAAACCCCAACTTTTTTCTATACTATGTATGGTGGCAGGGTCTTCAACATCATCCACACTCCAAGCCCCTATATGAGCAAATCCCCATCTGCCTAACTGTACTCCAGAAACAAAGCCGACATTCTTATTAACCGAATAAGTAAGTATTAGACTTTTTAATGTATCCTTTGCAAACCGTGTGTCATCTTCCACTAAAAATACATAATCGCAATCGCCTAAATATTGTTTTATTTCTTTGTGTATATCCCCTATTCTTTTTCTACGTCTGAATATACTAGATACACTTGGGTTTCCCTTCTTACGGTATACGCAAAGACGTTGTTTGAACTTACTTTTATTTGTTAGATTTCTCACCTTCTGAAATAACTCCAATCCCCCATCCACATAGGTCAAAAGGTTTGTAATTTCAAGGTCACATTCTAATTCTTCTAGCATTTCAAATAACCCCACAACGTAATCATTTTTAGATACAGGAATCACAATGTTAACAATAGAATCAGGCATTAAATACCTCCTCGTACTTTTTCAGTAATTTAGACGGTCTAAATGACTCATACGCCAAGTCGAATGCCTCGGACTTCATAAAGTTAGTATCCTGTGCAACTAACCAGTCTATCTTTTTTGCCAAGTCTTTCGGATTTACTCCGTATATATCAATGGTAACTCTGGTAAAGAAATCGCCCGTTTTTTCTGCTTCGACCAGCCATTTCTTTGGCAACAGTTGATTATTCGGGGAAACATCTGTCATTATTACAGGCAAACCCGACATCAATGCTTCGTTAGTACCAAGTGAAAGACCCCCATATCTTCTGGGTAGAATCATTGCGTCAAAATTCATATACAACTCCTGCGATTCTTTTACATTTTCTATTATGTATTTAACCCTATGATCGTTAACCATATATTCATCCGGCAATTCTCTTTGAGCGCGTATAACTAATTCAAAATCCGCTTTGGTGTGTTTTAAAGACTCCAATAAATCTAATGTTCCATTCCTGTCGTTCACGGCCAATGTACCCACTACATGAACAAACCTCTTTTTTCCAGTTAGTTCCCTATTAAAATTGATTTTTCTAGCTTCCGAAAACTCGTTCGGGTCGGTAGGTGGCGGTAAATGCATTACTTTATCATCACCATACTTAGCACTCATAGTGCCCACATGCCAAAAGGACGGCATTAAAAACATATCGGGTAAAGGTAACTCTGGTTTCTGCAAATTGTCGCAAAATTCGTAATTACTCTGACAGTAAGTCTTGATACCTAAACGTTTAGCCTCTGAGAATAGGAAGAAGTTTAAAGGATTTTCACAAACTAAAACATGAGTAAGACCTTTTAAAAAGACGCTAATCTCCCTGTTGGTGGGGAAACCGTCTACTTTATATCCTTGGAAACTATCGTACCAGCTTTCGTTGTGCTGTTTGTTTTTAGAAAAACCCCGAGCATCAATCAGCAAGACCCTAAAAGGTTTTAACATATAAGTTAACCTTCTAGTTTGGTTTCCTAAACCACCATTATTTCCGAATACTACTATTCCAAGTTTCATTAGAACACCTGTGTCTCGTCGAATTTGTTACTTCCGTCACGCCCGTCCGAATGATAGGAACGCTTTATGTTTCCCCCACTAGGGTGATATATCGCTATTCTCCATTGATTCCACCCCTGATCCTTGTACTTAATCCAATCTTCCATAACCTTACCGTGCATCAAATCCTCAATAAAACATTTGCTTTCATCGGTAAAGTTCTCGGCCAACATTTTCCTGTAAAACGCTGTGCTTGCGACGTGTGGCCGTTGACTCCACTGCACTGTTTTCAAAAAACCGTCTTTTGGCTTCCCTATAACTAGGCCCTCATGCTCTTTTGGTATGACTGCCTCGAAATGTAAACGCACTAAGTTGTAGTCGCCGGATATAACAACCTCTTCAACTTTTCTCCAGTCGATAGGCTCATCTGTCACCAAAGGGGTATCTTGCTCCACATACAAAATTAGCGGGGTACTTACGGTGTCTATTATTGCCCTTGCCATACCTACTTGGTGTTGGTGATCCTCAAATATATAAGGAATAACATCTTTCACGCCATTGAGAAACCACAGTGCCTTTCTAATATGCTCTTCGTAGTCGGCTCTTAAATGCTCCTGTTCCTCCCTTATACCGTCAAAAGTAACTATGATTTCACTATTTGGCAGATGGAATCTTATACTGCTAATGGCCTCCTCTAAAATAGATATTTCTGGGTGTGATGGTATTGGGGATACCGGCACTATAACAGTAATATTTGACGTTTTAATCTCCCCGCCTACACTGATAGCATCTTCGATTAAGTTCTTTTGCATTTTTACTTTAACCCTTAACCACCAAGCCATAACCCTATTGTTTATTTCTGGGTACCTATTTAAAACATCTTCAGTGTACCCTGACAAACTTTCCCAATTTTCTATAACAGGAAACGGTACAGGCTCGTCAAATAACCACTCCCAAAAGCCCTCCCATAATTCCTTAGTGGTCTGGGTATCCGCAATCGGTACACATCCCATCTCCAAAGCCTCAAACAATCTAAAGGAGTCCGGTGTTTGTGGGCCGGATGGGCATGGTGCTACCCTGGCCCTAGCCATTGTGGAAAAATACTCATCATGGGGCAAGCCTTGAGTAAATCCTGCTGTCTCCTCCAACACTCCGTTCTTCATCTTTCTCAATTGCTCCACACATTCCTCACGCCTAGAGTGTGTAACCTGACCTGCAAAAAACCAATCTACATCTTTGTCCGGTGCCAATTGCGGCCTGTGCTTATGTATCGCTGGTGGGTACCCTGTACCTAACTTACGGCAATCATTGTGCCTACCTGGTTGAGGGTTCTGCACCCAAAACCTTATATTATTATGTTTTATCTTCTCGAATGGGAAATCCCCTTCTTCGTCACCCATAAGGAAAAGCACCACACCTTTTATTTTATTTAACTCGATGTTTATTTCCTTTACTAACTTGGCGTGACTTCTGGCTGGTATGACAACTATTGCACTATCACATTCTGGTAATTCCCTAACCTCATGGGGTGGTATGCGCTCTAAAATATCGTAGATGATCCCATAATCCCAAAAATCTTTGTTGGGGGTGTCTTCTCTTAAACTTAAATAATACACGTTCATGGTAGCCTCCTAAACCACAAATCATCCTGTTCAAAATCATAATTAAAATCAAACAAACTGCCGTCAATATTTCTAACCTCAAAACCGTAACCCTGTATCTTTTTTACCAACTCTGGGTAGCTGTCATTAAACACAGGGCTAACTTCCATTACAATATTTTTTACCAACTTTCCGTCAAGTAAAGAACTAAAATATTCTATTGCGTGTTCCTCTGCCCCTTCAATATCTATTTTAATTAGTTCAACTTCATTATCAAACTTAAAATTGCTCATATCTTTTTCAAACCAGATTAAATCTCTAACTGCCGCCTGAGCATTCAGCATATGCAAATCCAAATTTTCTCTATTCCCCTCGAATGCAAATACCTCGTACCCAAGGTTTAATGCTAGCTTAGAAAAATAACCAATATGAGATCCAACATCAAAAAACCAGCCCTTATCCCCGCCTCTTAATATTGATTGAATACGCTTGTGTACCTTAATATCCCACGACCTCGTCCTTTCTATTGTCTCTGATACCGCATCCTGTCCAGTACAATACCCAGCAAATCCCATGTATTGCTCGTAATCATATACAACCATTTCACCAATTATGCTTTTAACTTTCTTTGTGCTGTGCTTCTTGTGACCTGCTTGGCATTGATTATCCGGTTTCATATAATCTCCTTTGTTGAAAAAAGTGATTTTTTATAAAATACAAAATGTGATTCGTGATCGTGTCCTAAAAATTCCCCCCTATAACCTCTTTCGTTGAAATATGCCGCTATGTCGTTAAAATATTTTCCGTAATTCATGTGGAGAAAATCATGGTGTATGGATATATACACCGTAGGCATGGTTTTATTCATAACCTCTTTCATGCCTTCAAGTACATTGTATTCCGAACCTTCCACATCAATTGTGACCATGACGGGATATATGCCCGTTCTCGCGCAATAATCGTCAAGTGTTATCTGCTTAGTCGCGTGTTTCTCTTCATGCAAATGCCTAAACCCTCTAACATTAGTCATCTCGTCGTAAGCACATTCCGGAAACCCCTTATTATTCGTATCATCGTAATTTGTTATTTCTGGCTCCTCGTCTGTAACATCCGAGACAAATCCAACATAACAATATAATGGTTTTATACCATTCTCAATAAAATTTTCTTTGATATGGGGCCACATCATAGGGCTAGGCTCAAACAAAACTATCTTCCCTGTTTTTTTAGCCATAATTACTGACATGTCGCCTTGTTCTGCCCCTACATCAAAAACAACATCCCCGGGTTTTATGTTATCAAGCATAGACTTCATACGGCGGTATTCCCACCCTCCCTCCATAAGTTCTTGTCTTTCCTGGGACAGCTTAATATCAACTCCATAGAGATTGTTCGTTTTTCTCATAACTTCCTCCCTGTTACCCAAGTCCAACTGTCGTGTACCCCTCCGCGCATCTCTGGGCCAACAAATCCGGCAAGCAACAGAAGCTTGATTATTTTGCTCCTATCGTGATGTTTAGAAAAAGGCTCGTTTTCTGTACCTTCAATAAATTGAAATTTGAAAACTCCGCCCGACTTTAATACCCTGTATGCCTCCTTAATGTATGCTCCTACAGCTTCTAGCGGCAAATGTTGAAAAAGAAGTACCGAATATACCTTGTCAAAAAACTCATCTTTGTAAGGAATGGATCTACCGTCCGTGATTTCAAGATTGTAGTCGGGGTGTCTTTCCCTAGCTATTTCTAACATCTCACTAGAAATATCAATACCGTAATAGCCGGGCTTCATTAACCTACCAACACCACAACCGATATCTAATACTACACCCTCCATTTCCCCGATCGCATTTAAACATTCCTTGGTCGAAAGATCAGATATATATTTTATATCTACTTCTGGATCTAGCGCAACTTTATTCCAATACTTCTTCTCCTCGGCCACTCTAGTCATTTATCACCTTTAAAATTTCCTCTGCCCTGTGCGTATAGGTTTCATTTTCTTTAACCCACTTGTGACCAACTTCCCTTAAAGATTCTCTGCGCGCTATATCCTCTAAAAGCTTGTCTATCTCACCCTTTAGGTGATCGTAATTTCCTGCCTCGTAGTGTACAACGCCTGTGGAATCTACGCCTGAAACTTGTGGGTGAAGTAACACGCCACCCCTTCCCCTAACCTCATAATATCTATCCGACACATAATTAGGCCGACCACCGAAACACGAATCTCCCACAACCACCTTTGCGGATGCATATAAAACATTCAGATCATGTCCTCGCACAACTCTAATCCCATCATTACCGTATAAACCAAACCTATCACCATAGGTTTTACTCAACCATTCAATTAATTCAGGTCTTTGCGGGTATTCAGGGTGGTAGCCCTTAGACCCTGTAAAAACAATGTCGTGTGGAAATTGCACCCTATCTGCTCCGGCAATATAACAATCTCTTTCGATAACACCGGGCTTTAAATAATGCCAATTAAGATTAAACTTATCGTAAAGCTCCACAGCTTCCGGTGAAGCATCTGCCATAAAGATATGCTCTGTAAACCAAGTAGCCTCTTTGCCCACGTCCTTCACCCGATCTAGCCATGCCCAACGATCCAGGTGTACTGATACAGTGGGAACATCCAATGCCTTACATTCATTAAAAACATCTATTAGGCCCTCTATAACGTATGAGGGATCGTGGGTGTGCGAATAAACAAGCATGTCTAATCCGCCTATCTCTAATAAAAGATCTTCTTTTGTTGTTATATTCTCCTGAAAGGGTATTACTTTGTGACCCAATTTTTCAAAACTCCACTTTCGATCATTCTCGGTAGAGTATGGTGGTATAAAGTTTCCTATAAATCCTATGTTCATTTGGTTTTTTCTTTCCCTCTTAAAATCATAAATACTTTTTCCCTTACGTCTGTATTGTCGTCTATAAATTTGTGGGCTAGAACGCAAGCCTTGATCCACTGTGTCTTATCCTAAAGTATCTTAACTGGTTTACTCCTGTACCATATTCTCCCATGACGGTGTGCAGGATTAGTCGCTTGTAAACATTGCCAATCAAGTAAACCTAAATCATGTAAAGGTTCGCACGCCTCACAAAATAAGATATCATCTTTGTTCGCTATCTTATCAATCTCTCTATTAGCTTTTTGGTTTCTTCTACCTATTTTACCTATCTGCTTCATGTGACAATCTTATTGTCCGGCAATACCAAATCCTTGGTCTTTTTAGGTACCATAGGTACGGGATTTATGTTCACCACAGTATCCCCACATTCTCCACAAACAATACTGTTCATCAAGACAACATTACCCGGGCCTATGACCATAAGGCTCTGTCCAATCCCGCGCCAATTACCTCTGTGACCACACCTTTGTATGGGAATGTCTGTGTCTATTTGTTTCTTTTCTTCTGTTGGTTTGCCCATTACTTGTATGTATATTCTACCTTAATACAGCGGGTTTATTAATACTTTTTCACTAGCATTTTGCCTAATCTTTCGGCCACCTCAACCAAATCTTCCTCCACAAACTTAAGCATTTTATTCCTAATCTTCTTACCACGTTTATTTCCATTGGGCTTTAAGTATGGACACATTAGGAATTTATGCCCTCCCAAACCATACTTACGGCAAACTGGCGGCCTATCTTCGTATATAACACACTTAAAATCGTTCTCTGGGTCGCTAAAAGGGCACCTTAAATCAATCGTTAGGGGCAAAACATACTCCGGTCTGCCTTTAAATTCGATAACCTTAACATCTTTATTAACAGCCTTGCCCTTATGTTTCTCCCACAAATGTATCGGTATAGGTGCGTTATGACAACAAACAGCATTGCATTTCTTTGGTACTACCTTCGAACAATCAAACATCCTGAACTGACTTTCGTATATTAAGGTTAACTACCGTAATGACTAAAAGAGCTTGTTCGCCGAGGTACTTAGGACTGTCTGTTACTACCTCAGTAACAAAACCATAATCTCCGTTCTTAAGATAAGTGCAGGAAAAAGCATTACCATAGGCTTTCTCAATATATATCTTTTCGCCCCAAGTTTTATCCTCAACCCTAGAGGCTCTGATCTTTTCAGTGATAAAGTATAAAGTCTTACCAATACCGCTAGCTCTTTCCCTAGCGTGTTTAGTAAAGACTATTGGTATTGTTTTCAAATCCATTTTCATATTATGTAAAACTCAATCCCCTGCCTTTTAAGCAAGGGGCTGTTCTTTACTCTGTAGGCTTATCCTCAGTGGTTTCTCCGCCATCTGCGGGTGTTTCACCATCTGCGGGTGTCTCTGCTGCTTCACCATCTGTTGCAGGAGCATCAGTGGTGTCTGCGGGAGTATCAACTTTAGCTTCTTCTCCGTCTACTGGAGTTTCTGTTGTTGGTTTTTCGTCCATTAAAATACACCTCCTTTTATGTAAAACAATTAATTTGCTATGCAGTCCCAATACTGTCAGAAGGCTGTGCCGAAACTTTCAGTATTGGTACCGCCGTACTGCTTCCGCCCTCAAATAAGCACACAACTCACGTTATGTTTGTTAGCTAGAAGCAGGAAGCTAGGCAACGTGAATATCTAGAATATCAACACTATACCCAGCTTTCTACTCCTAAACATTATTTAGTTGATTTTACTAAGTCTTCTAGCAACCCACCACCAGCAGTGTTTTTCTTACTGCCTACATGGATACCATAGCTTTGAAGCACTTTCTTTAGTTTTTCTTTCATTTGTTACACCTCCTAAACATATATGGCAGTACGGTTGCTCATTCGCAGCGCCGTCAGTCGCCTAGGTACACTGTGGGCTATTCTCCCAACTGCCGTATATATCTATGAGCTATTTAGTTTTCAAAGTAGTACAACCACAGTTAGGGCATATGGCTGTATTTAAATACTTAGGGATAGTAATTCCCTTTTCCACCTCTCTATAAAAACCCTCCAAACCTCCCGCACCACAGTTCTTACAATATAGTTTTATGTCATACGTGTTTTCTGTCTTCATTTCTTCCCTTGTGAACTAAGTAGCTTCTTCCATTCCAGATAACCCTTAACTCCTTTGAACAGCCAGTCTTCCGTTACTTTCTGTGCCTTCATTAGCATATCTACTGTATTCATATCTATTCCTTCTCCTGCTCTGCTAGGTATTGTTCTAAGTGTGTTTCCAAGTCTATTGTTCTGTCTTTTGAATAAACATGGTTCAAGAACCCCTCTATAGCTTCCTTGCGTATTTGTTCTGTAGTTTTCTTAATTATTCCCGAACCACCCGCAACTACACTCAGAGTCAGAAAGTTCTCCACTGCTTCCCTTTCCTTGCTCTCTATTAAGGTTGTTAACTGTACCCTTAGTCTCTGTCCTTCATTCTCATCCGTGTCTGCTAGGTGTGGATAGCTGCTGCCCGTCCATTCCTTTAAAAACTTGTCTAGCAATACTTCAACCACAGGGTCTACATTCCCATGAAAGTATTCTATGTCTTTGAGTTCTTCTATTATCTTTTCTACTTTATTCATAACTCGGGTACCTCGTGCGGTCTCCAAATTTTACACCCGCTTAACCTATTAATAATCTTTAACACCCCATGTATTGTTTTTCTAATCAAGTAGTTCACTCCTTACCTTTCTGTGCGGGTCTTATTTCTATAATTAAATGTTTATCGGGATAATAACTAAGTTTCTTCAACCTTTTTGTTTTCATAAGCTCCCCCAGATTTGATAAATCAGGCATTATGAGGTTAGATTCGGGTGGGAATATTCTCATTCCTCCTCTTTCTGTGTGGTTTGTGTCCACTTTCCTTGCTTACATATACATTTACTCATCGCTATCCTCCTGTGTGGTTTTGTACAACTCTGGGTTTTCAAGCCTATGTTTTATTTGACTTTTAACATCCTTTACAGCACGTTGGTATGTCTCTAAGTGCGGCTTTCTCATACCAAGTACACATTTTGCATCTACTACAATAGAGTTTTCTATTAACTCCCCTACTTCACTAAAGGGTTTGTGGTGTTTGTTTATATACCCTACAACCCTTTTCACAGCCCTGGGGAAAGGTTTAAACCTCATCAAATATTCTATTTCTTCTTTTAACTTCTTATTTACACTCATTGGTTTTCTATTCTTCGACAAACACTTCTGATGCGTTCTCAATATCTTTCAAATATATTTTGTCGCCTTTTATTTTTTTCTTCCTGTCCGCGACATTCCCTTTGGCATCTACCTTTTCTTGACTATTCCATTTGGCTCTTTTGTATTCCCCCTCCCAATAAAGCAGTTCCATCTCAAATCCGGTAAGCCGAATGAATATTTCATTTCTAATTAATATTAAAGACTCCTTTTTAGTTACTTTTCTAATTTTGTTGTTATCCATCTTCTAATATGACCTTGCCATTTAGTATGACATCAATTTCGTTACCACACACAACCGAGAACGTCAGCTGGCTCCCTTTTAATTCCGATTCGATTGTTCCCCCTAAAACACCACATGTCTCATTTACTAACCTAGCCTTTGAGACAAAAAGGTTGTTTCTTTGAATAGCCACAAGCGAAATACTCAACCATACGGCCCAAATAAACACCAATACTGATAGCGCTAACATTGCCACATACATATTCTTTATTAAATTGTCTTGCCCTCTATAAAATTTTGTTTTATTCATTATTAAACACCTCCTTAATATAAACCTTTTTAGCAGTATTATTCACCATATCAAGCTCCATCCGGTAGGGCCTTTCGCTATCCGGCGCCCCCACTAATTTCCAATCTACGGAACGATCTCTTTTCGGTATGGATAGAATCTTATAACCCATTAACCTTAACTCCTGCACCCTTGCTGGCCCCTGTTTAATGCGCATCTCATAAGTAACATCAAAAGAGTTTAACTTCCCTTTTTTCAATCTAGCCAAAATACGTTTTATTTGTGTTGGCCGCCTCACTTAAACATCCCCCGTAAAGCTACGCTGGCCTCTCTAAGCTGAAAATACCCGGCGCTTTCATCTTTCGCCAACCTCCTGTAAAAGGCTAGTGCCTTGCTAGTAGGAACATCGAACTTAATACTTGTTTTAAAAGACTTCCTCTTCCTGTCGATACGTTCCAATTCCTTAACTATCTGCGCCCTAATTTTAATGTAATTCATCAGCCAATGGCCTTTTAAGATAGATACAACTTATGTCGTCACCCTCGTAATAACATTTACATTTCTTAGCCCAAACTACATTCCCTGA
>SDBV01005116.1_pt1 | contig 18599 bp, 15 predicted proteins | sample 2277081 | NCBI WGS metagenome assembly SDBV01 (sample SAMN10402039, study PRJNA504765) | marine sediment metagenome | isolation source: marine sediment core GS10_PC15, 223 cmbsf | place: Arctic Ocean: Southern Knipovich Ridge | collected 2010 | reverse complement strand
CCTCCTCACCTTTAATATCAATCTCCGCAACTCCACTTAGCCGACCTGGTCTCGGCGTAAGGTGGCACAACGCAGGTAGCATTATAAAGCTCTATAAACACCCATATTCTTTGTCGAAATAAGCCGTTCGATTCCCTAATGCTTCCGGCTTTGGTTTTACAGCACCCTTTCCATTTCAAGCCTGGTTAGTGAATGATCAAAAGCATCAATGACCTTTTCTATGTCTTGCTCGGTAAGTGCTGCGTTAAGGAACATTGTTCCCAGTCCGCCTATATAGTCAACGCCATTAAGTAGCATAGCCAGGTAAAGTTTACGCTGCACTTCTAGTGGGCTACCGGCATCCAGCTTAGCCAGGTCAGGATAATGGCAATTCTCCCCATCACACTGACCGAGGTAAGGACAGTCATGGGACAAGAAAGCACGGGCGACTGAAAAGTGTCCATAGGTACAGCCGGCTATATTGTGCTTTTTGATTACCTCATTCATACCCTTTCTAAGTATGATGCCAAGCTTATTAATATAAGCTTGGGGCTCACCGCTAGCCAGAAGTTTTACGTAAGCTAATCCGGCAGCACATATGATTGGATTACCACTATGAGTGCCTTGACTTATCACCCGGCGATGCCGATTTCGCTCTTGGTCATCAGTGAAGGCAATCAGGTCCAAAATTTCCTTCCTGCCGGCCACTGCTGAAAGAGGTAAACCACCACCTATGGTCTTAGCTAGGGTGGTTAAATCAGGAGTTACCCCGATTATGCCTTGTATCCCGTGCGGCCCATAGCGTAAAGATGATACTACCTCATCGAAGATGAGAGGAACCCCTTTCTCTTCGGTTATCTGGCGTACCTCTTTAGTGAACTGAGGGTTAAACGGCAAAACAAAAGCATGCCCGGTAGGATCTATAAGCACACCGGCAACATCATTAGTTTCCTCAATCAGCCTTCGGACTTGCTCACTGTTATTGTGATCGGCCAGAAGTACATTGCTCATGGATTCCTTGGGCACCCCGGTTGACATTGGGGCATCATAGGGAGGCCTGACACCGATAACACCCTCATTCCAATAACCGTGAAAGTGACCGCGAAATTTGATTACCTTATTCTTGCCGGTATATGCCCGCACCAGCCGTATGGCTAGCATATTTGCCTCTGCACCAGTCTGTATATAACGCACTTCTTCAGCGCTGGGAAGCAATTCTACGAGTAGCTCGGAAAGCTCAACCTGAAGCTCATTACAGGAACTATAATGGAAGCCTCGTTTAATCTGCTCAGTCACCGCGGCCACCACGGAGGGGGGATTGTGGCCTAAGACAAACATCCCGTGGCCACTCCATAGGTCAATGAGTTCATTGCCATCAATGTCCCATTTCCTGGCCCCTTCTGCCCTTTCAACGTAGAATGGGAAGGGCCTGACAAAACGACCGTCATGCTCGATTCCGCTGGGCATGACTCTACTGGCCCTCTCGTAGAGCATCTCAGACTTTCTTCGGGTTGCTCGATATTCCTCTTCTAGGGTCACGGTGTTCTCCTCTTAGACTGGGCTTATCACTTCAGCAGTGCCCACTACTAGTCTCTCAACTTACCTTTATTTCTCCCCAGTTAAGCCCGAGTTCAACTGCCTTTAGGTTCAAAACCTTAAACCTTTCGGGAACATTTTCTTCTATCGCAGAAATGAGAGCGCCTTTAGTGACTATCTTGGTTATTCCCACCGCTACTCCTAAAATGACCAGGTTTGCCATCTGCTTGTTGTTAAGCTCCTTAACTGCGATATTGGTGGCTGGAATGCCGATTTGCTTCAGGCCATTACTAGCCACAGGAGAAACGAGCGGGTCGTCATAAATAACGATGCCGTTTTCCTTGTCAGCATACTCAATATACCTACCATAGGCACTCTGTGACATAGCGACCAGAACATCAGCCCTGATTACGTGGGGGAAAACTATTGGCTTGCTTGAAATGATGACTTCAGACCGGGTATAACCACCTCTGGCCTGGGCACCATAGGAGCTTGAGCCAGCAACCCATTTTCCATCGTTGATGCCGGCGTAGCCCAGTATTGTTCCGGCGAGAACAATCCCCTGTCCACCAAGACCGCATATTATTACCTGCTTAGTTTCTCCCATCGGTAAACTCCCCAGTTATTATTTTGCTCTCTAGTTCCTCCGGTGATAAGCTGGCGGCAGCCTCTTTGGTAACTAGTCTGTCGTCGAAGAATTGAAGTGTTGCTTTAGGCGTATCGAGCCGGTTTCGCCTACCAAATTGAATTGGACATGGTGATATGGCTTCAATAAAACAAAAGCCCTCGATTCTTAATGCCTTCTTGATACTGTTTACGAGTAAAGTAGGTTGAGAAACTGAGTATCTGGCCGCATAGACAGCGCCAGCCGCAATTACCAGCTTGCAGAGGTCGAAGGGACGATAGGGGTTCCCTTGAGTTGTTGTCGCTGTCAAAACGCCCTTTTGTGCGGTGGAGGCAACCTGACCCCCGGTCTGTCCATAAACATTGTTGTTGGCACAGATAACCGTAAGGTTAATATTCCTGCGGGCGGCGTGAATGAGATGACTACCACCAATGTCGACCAGGTCACCATCGCCACTAATGACCATGACCTGTAATTCAGGGTTGAACATCTTGGCACCGGTGGCAAAGGCGATAGCCCGGCCATGCAATGTATGTAGAGTGTCAGCATTAAAGTGAGGGCTTGGTATCCAGCCTCCACAGCCGATGCCAGAGACAAACAACATATCATCGATGTTCATTTGTAGCTCGGCAATTGCCGTTAATATAAGCCGCAGCAAAATCCTGTGGCCGCAGCCAGGGCAGAATGGTATCTCTATGTCTGGGCGCATGAGCTGTTTTACATCTGTAACCATTACTAGAGCCTCCTTAGCTGTTCCATAATCGAAGACGGGCGGATGATTTCTCCATCAGTCTGTGAGTAGGATATTACATCACAGGCTGCATACTTCATTACTTCTCCTGCCATCTGCCCCATATTCATCTCAGGAACCAATATCTGCTTAACCTTTGACCCAACATCTCTTATCAACCTGTCGGGAAAGGGCCATATAGTCTTTAGTCTAGTCATTCCAACCTTCTTACCTTCCTGCCGCAATTTTTCGACGACAAATAATGAACTCCTGGCCGTAAAACCATAGGCAACAACTGCCAACTCTGCATCTTCCATATAGTAATTCTCGCAGTCGATTATCTCCTCTTTCTTATTAATGATTTTTCTGTTCAATCTTGAGACCAGTTTCGCATGAACCAGCGGGTCATCAGTTTTTCTTAAGCCCCACTCGGTGTGTGTCGAACTGGTTACCAGCAGCTTTTCTCCTTCTCCAAAAGCCGGCATCGGCGGAACCCCGTCATCACCGTCGCCAAAGGGTGCTGCCCCCTTTTCTTTTCTCCGGTGAAGTATCGAGACCTGTCCTTTTACCTCCATTCTCTCCCGCAGATGACCGATTGCCTCATCACCAAGCAGGATAACCGGGACCCTGTACCGGTCGGCCAGATTGAAGGCGTTAATAGTCTGGTCATACATCTCCTGCACGGACCACGGGGAGATAGCAATAATCTGATAGTCACCGTGTGCACCCCATTTCGCCTGCATCATATCCCCGCTTCCTGGTCGGGTAGCCTGTCCCAAGCCCGGCCCGGCCCGTTGAATGTCCACGATTACCAGTGGCGTTTCAGTCATAGCAGCATGCCCAATTCCTTCCTGCATCAGGCTAAAACCGGGTCCCGATGTTGCCGTCATAGCTCTGGCTCCGGCCCAGGACGCTCCAATAAGGGAAGAAATGGAGGCTAGTTCATCCTCCATCTGTATAAATACTCCACCAGTCTCTCTAAACCTGATGGCAATCCTCTCCATAATTTCACTCGATGGTGTAATCGGATAACCGGCATAGTAGTCACATCGGGCGGCAATGGCACCCTCGGCTACAGCTTCGTCTCCGGAAAAATAATAACTCCCCGGTGTAAGTATGCTTTTCATTTCTGTTAGTACCATAAAAATGACCCTCCAAAGACATCATTACCCTTTATCTTCACCGAAGAATCTCCTTAAGAATTTTTTGCACGGCACACTTTATCCTATGACCATACTTTTTGAAACTTTAGAAGAAAATGAGAAAGGAAAACCTCTCTGCCAAAAAGCAGGCAATGACATTGTAACACTGAACATTGACTTGGTCAACAGAGTGTACTCGTCCACATGATTAATAGCACTATTATAGTGTCACCTATCTATCCGAACTAGCTCATTATTTTCCCTGCTCCAGTCCTTTTCTTTTCCTGGGTCTGGCACTCTATTTTTGTCGCTTCAGAAGAGGCAGCCACGGAGCAGGAGCCAATTAGACTTGAGTTCCCTGAAGAGACGTTGGTTACTGGGATTGACTGCTATGAACTCATAATGCTAGGATACCGAGGAGCGCAGCGTGTAAAGCGAAAGGCAGGTATTCTATGTACCAGTCTGTTTACCCGGTAGCTAATTAATATAAGGAGTAGAGAACGGTGTCAAACGGTGACTATTTGGAAAAGGGATGGTCCTACGTAGAAAACAAAAGGACAAGGCGTGCTGGAGGCACACCCCCTGATTATTTGGCAGCTGAGAGTGCTAATGCTGTAAGGAGATTCCACCAGGGAATAAAGGGCTATAAAACCACTCCTCTTGTTGCACTTGAACAGCTGGCAAAAGAGTTAAATGTCGGTGGCATATATCTAAAAGACCTGTCATATGTTCTCGGTCTAGACTCATTTAAGGTTCTGGGTGCTTCGTACGCCGTCTTTAAGCTGCTTTGTAAGACGCTGGGCCTAAACGAAAAGACGGTGTCTTTTGCGGATTTAAAGAAGCTTCCGGAGGATAAATATACCTTCGTTGCAGCAACGGATGGCAACTTCGGGAAAGCCGTTGCCTGGGTGGCTCAACAGTTAAAGCAAAAGACAATCGTATATGTTCCACATAACATGATTATGCGCCGACGTCATGCCATGGAGATGCTTGGCGCCAAGGTTTTGGAACCAGAAGGTGAGGATAAGAGCTACGATGGAGCAGTGCATCAGTTGTCGACGTACCTTGGAAAAGATAACTATTTAATCATCTCCGATACATCCTGGGAGGGTTATGAAGAGACACCTAGGAATGTTATGCAGGGATACCTGACTATGTGTGACGAAGCGGCTGAGCAGTTGCGTAGCTTCGGGTTAGAAAAGCCCTCTCACATATTCGTCCAAGCGGGGTGTGGAGGGTTGGCCGGCTCTATCGTGGGATATTACAACTCGCTTTTCGGCAATAAGAGACCGATATCTGTAATTGTTGAACCAACCACAGCTGCCTGCCTTCTGCATTCAGCAAGGAGTGGCAAATGGGCTAAAGTTAAACTCGGGGACACGGTTATGGCCGGTCTCTGCTGTGGGGAACCAAGCACTCTCGCCTGGCCCGTCCTGTATAATTGCGCAGACCACTTTGTCGCCATGCCAGACGACGTTGCTTCATACGGCGTGAGAGTACTAGCCAACTCCAAACCACCGGATAAAGCGATTGTTTCCGCAGAGACGGGCGCGGCTGGCATGGGATGCCTAGCTCATATATTGAACACGAACCCAGATTTGGTGAGGAAACTGGATATAACTGAGAATTCAACCATCCTCTTGTTTAACACTGAGGGTGCCACCGGAGAAATTGAAGTCGGCACCTAGCTGGATGGTGCCTGAGATGGGTACGACGGCTGCTTTGTGGGCCCTATAACAGTCCTGCTCCGGGTTGGGAAGAGGTGTGACCGTACACCGAGTAAGAAATTACACCTACATAGAACTTTCATGGTTGTTTTTGCCGATATCTGTCCTTTAGTTGCTTCCTTGAAATTTTACCGGTAACGGTGTTGGGCAAGCTCTCTGTAAATTCCACGGATTTCGGCACTTTGAAGCCGGCAAGGTTATGTCGGCAAAAAGCTCGTATCTCCTCTTCGGTAGCCGCTTGCCCAGCCCTCAGGACCACGACTGCCTTGACCGCCTCGCCCCATTTCTCATCAGGGACACCGATTACTGCCACCTCGAAAACAGATGGATGCCCATAGATGACCTCTTCAATTTCCCTGGGCGAGATATTCTCGCCTCCGCTGATAATCAGTTCTTTCTTTCTACCAATTATATAAATGTATCCCGCTCCGTCAACAGTAGCCAGGTCACCGGTGTAAAGCCAGCCTTGTTTTATCGTCAGAGCAGTTTCTTCAGGCAATTTCCAGTACCCGTAAGTAATACTGTCACCTCGTACTATTATCTCGCCAACCTCACCAGGCACCACATCCTTTCCCGGCTCATTGACAACGCGAACGTCACATCCGCTAATCGGTTTACCACATGAACCGAGCCTCCTCACCTTATCTTCCGGTCCCTCAATGACATGGTCTTCCTTTGGGAGAAGGGTTGCTAAACATGCTTCGGTTAATCCATATACCTGGACAAAGATATTACCGAGATTCAGAATTGCCCTTTTTAACACCTCCACCGGCATGGGAGAGGCTCCATAAGCTACCCAGCGGAGGCTGCTGAGGTTATAACTTTTGAGGTCGGGGTATTCGAGCAGTCGAAGGATCATGGTAGGCACTGAGTTCCAGGTTGTTACCCTGTTTTCCTCGATTGCCTCTAATACGACTCTCGGGTCGAACCTTTCTACGACCACATTTGTACTGCCAGCATAACAGTGAGTCAGCAAGGGCCAAATTGCGGCTATATGGGAAAAGGGAGAGGTGTGCAAAGTAATGTCATCAGGCCTAATCTGAAAAGGCTCCATCAGATTCATTGTGGCGGCCGCTAAGTTCCGGTGGGTCATCATGACGCCCTTGGGTGAACCAGTAGTGCCACTGGTATAGAGAAGCATAGCCAGGTCACTCTCATCTACGTGAATATCAGGCTCAGTAGACGGGTACAAAGAAACAAGCTCATCATAGCTTTGCATACACTCAGCACCCTGTCCGATGCAAAAGAAATTTTTCACCGTGCTCAATTCGGAGCGTACGGAGCTGGCAAGATTAAGGTAATTCGCCCCAATAATCAGTGTATTAGCCTCAGAATTATTTAGAAGATAGGCTAGCTCCCTGGTCACCAACCTGTAGTCAAGCGGTACTATCACCGCCCCGGTCTTCATTGCAGCAAAGAAGGTCTCTATGTACTGAAGACAGTTGTGCTGCAAAACAGCTATCCGGTCGCCCTTACGCACTCCCGCATTAGTCAAGGCATGAACCAAACGATTGACCCTGGCATTGAGTTCGCTATAGGTGCAACTCGTATTAGTACTCTTACAAACTACCGCCAGTCTATCAGGGTTATAGGTAGCATTCCTGAGTAAAATTTCGCCTAAGATCACCTTTGGCCTTCTCCAGTCCGTCTCCACGGACTCTGCCTAGCCTCTTTGCTTAGTTGGGGTAATTAAGATGGCTCCCGAGGTAGGACTCGAACCTACGACCAAGCGGTTAACAGCCGCCCGCTCTACCACTGAGCTACTCGGGAGCGAATTCGTGCTTATTATTACCTTTCGATGGATGAAAAGTCAAGTTCACTATACACTACGTTCGGTACGGATAGGAGGGTCATTTTGGATTAGGGATAATCGACCCAATGAATTTGGGGCTATTCAAACTCGCTTCTTGACAGTGCTGTCAGTATAATTGCTGGTATTCCTAAAGGTGGCAAATAAAAGAGTGTAAAGATGGCGCCAGAAATTATGTTTAATATCCCAGCAGTTGTTGGTTTCCATGTTCTTTCCATCTGTTACTGCCCCTTGAGCATTAATCATCAAAAATGGATATCTCCTCTACTGTAGTCTTCAAAGTCTTGGCAACATTGTGAACCAGCTCATTAGTCCCGAGTGGACAGAATTAGGGGTAGAGACTATAATCTCAGGTAGCTATGAGTTGCGAACCTAAACTCCACATCCTCCTCACCAGACAGCAAATAGAGGAAGCAGTTAACAAACTGGCAGCTGAAGTCAGAGGTGATTATCAGCATAAGTGCCCCCTTTTAATAGGTGTTCTTAAAGGCTCCTTTATGTTTATGGCTGACCTCATTCGGCGTCTTGATTTCCCGCTGGAGGTGGAGTTTATCCGACTATCCAGCTATGGCCAGAACAGGCAGAGTTCGGGAAGGATTAAGGTGGTGCAGGGTCTCCGTTCTAAAGTTAAAGACCGAGATGTATTAGTGGTTGAGGATATTGTGGATACTGGTCTGACTACTTCTTTCCTGCTGGATTACCTGCAGAAGAAAAAGCCCGCCTCACTAAAGCTCTGTGCCCTGACTGATAAACCTTCCCGACGACAGATTTCAGTTACCATTGATTATCTTGGTTTTACTATCTCAAATAATTTCATCGTTGGTTATGGTTTGGATTGGGATGAAAAATTCCGTAATCTTCCTGATATATATACTTTGGAGTAAGCGGAACAGGATGGCAGAAGCTGATACGGAACGATTGGAAGGACTCATAAAGAAACATAAGAAGCAAGGCGGGTTTATCGGATAGTTTGAAAGGAAGTAAGGTTGATAAGCAATCACTTGATTTCGGTAGCTAAAGGAGAGCTCCCGGCTGACCTTCTCCTGGCTAATGCTAAAGTGGTTAATGTCTTCACCGGTGAGATTGAGTCGGGCAATGTGGCTATTGTGGATGATAGGATTGCCGGGGTAGGGGACTATCACCAGGCTAAGCAGGTAATGGATTTAGCTGGTAAGTATTTAGCTCCCGGTCTTATCAATGGGCATACTCACCTGGAAAGCTCGATGCTTGATATTACTCAATATGCCCGTGCGGTAGTGCCACGAGGCACACTGGCAGTGGTCACTGACCTCCATGAGATAGCTAATGTCTCCGGTTTAGAGGGTATAAGGTATGTGCTGAATTGTGCCCGCCGTTTACCCTTGGAGCTTTTCTTAATGGCACCTTCCTGTGTGCCGGCTACCCACCTGGAGACGTCGGGAGCCTACCTAGGCCCTGAAGATATCCGTCGGATTCTTCGGTGGGAAGGTGTTATCGGATTGGGTGAAGTAATGAATTTCCCCGGTGTGCTTAGTGGTGATACCAATGCCTTAAGTAAGATTGACCTGGCTAGGGGTAAAGTTGTTGATGGTCATGCCCCTGGTGTTACCGGGAGAGACCTCACTGCCTACATTGCCGCTGGCATATCCTCTGACCATGAGTCAATATCTCTGGACGAAGCTAGAGAGAAATTAAGGCAAGGCATGCATGTCATGATTAGGGAAGGCTCTTCAGAGAAAAATCTGGAGGCATTGCTGCCCTTAGTTACCGATAAAACCTATAAAAGATGCCTGTTTGTGGTTGATGACCGTAGTTGTGCTGACCTGCTCAGGGATGGCGATATTGATGCTGTGGTGCGTAAGGCAATTCGTCTCGGTCTTGACCCGGTGCGGACTATCCAGCTGGCTACCATCAATGCCGCCGAGTATTTCAAACTTGAGCGGCTGGGGGCAATCGCTCCTGGTTACTTAGCCAACTTGATTGTGCTGACTGAATTATCTAGCTTTGAGATAGAGATGGTCTTTTATCGGGGTCGTCTGGTAGCCAGAGAGGGCAAGCCACTATTCCCTATATACCGACCCCGCGTCCGGGGACTAACCAATACTATGAATATTAAGCCCTTCACCAAAGAGTCCTTAAAACTCTTGGCCTCGAGTAAAACTGAGCTGGTGATTGAAGTTGTGCCCGGTCAGATAATTACCAGAAAAAGGGTGGTGACGGTTAAAATTACTGACGGAGTAATTATCCCCGATATTAGCCGGGATATTCTGAAGCTGGTGGTAGTAGAGAGGCACCGGGCTACCGGTAATATTGGACTGGGACTGGTTATGGGATTTGGTCTGAAAAAAGGTGCCCTAGCCTCATCTATTGCCCACGACTCTCATAATATCGTGGCTGTTGGAACTAGTGATGAGGACATATTTACGGCAGTTAAAGAAATTGAGCGGCTTCAAGGTGGTCTGGTAGTGGCAGCTGAGGGTAAGATACTAGCCAGCTTAGCTTTACCCATTGCTGGATTGCTCTCTAATGAGCCACTGGAGGTGGTGGTAGCTAAGTTGGAGCAGCTGGAGCAGCTAGCCAAAGATTTAGGGGCGACTCTGCCGTCACCCTTGGCTACTCTTTCCTTTTCGGCGTTGCCGGTAATCCCTGAGCTCAGACTAACCGACCTGGGACTGGTGGATGTAGATGCATTTAAGTTAGTTAGATGAGTAATACGTATTTTGCTGAGCCTATGTTTGAGAACCGACATGATGCCGGTAGACAGCTAGCCGCTGAGCTGGGTGAATATAATAACCAGTCCGTGGTTGTGCTTGCCATTCCTAATGGAGGTGTACCGGTGGCGCTGGAGGTAGCCGGTGCCCTTAAGGCTGACCTTGACCTGGTAATTTGTCGTAAAATTCCCCTTCTTCTTAACCCTGAGGGGAGCATGGGAGCCACGGCTGATGATGGGACAGTTATCCTCAATGAGGAAGCGGTAAAAAGAGTCGGTTTGAGCCGGCAAGAACTAGAGTATGAGATTAGCAAGGTAAGGGCTGAGATTAAGCAGCGGAGCCTGCTCTATCGAGGGGAATGGCCACCGATTACAGTAAATGGCCGGACAGTGATAATCATAGACGATGGACTCGCCTCGGGCTTCACCATGACAGCCGCGGTGGAATCAATACGCCGCCGCCGCCCGAGAGAAATAATCACCGCCGTGCCAGTGGCATCAGCGATAGCGGTAAAGCAAGTAGAGAAGGTCACTGACAGAGTAATAACCTGCGCTACGGGGTTCATGCCCAAATTCTATGTATCTGATTTCTATCGCTACTGGCATGACCTTAGCGATGACGACGTAATCCGCTATCTTAATCAATGGCACACGCGGCACTTTCGCCAGGGCTAGGCCACGGTAGTTAATAGCTCGCTTTCAGCCGTAATACATGATTGACAACAAAACGGACAGGTATCACTTGTCTATGAAACTCAGCCTTAAGCCAAGTCCTGATACCTACAATATCAGCTTTAGCTCTTTCCTATCCGGAACATCTTCGTCCCACATACGGGACACACACCCTGAGTTGCTGGTTTACCATTCTTCATAGTTATGGCTTGGGCACTCTGCATTTCTCTCTTGGCACGGCATTTCACACAGTACGCTTGCATTGGTTGTATACCTCCTCTTTTGATTACCAATAATAAGTTATTCTATCCTATAATGTCAAGCTTGGGAGATTTCCTTTGCGGGTCATGGGGGACAAGCCTCTTTGAACTCGGGCTTACTTGGTTCCTGTCCAGCAAACAGATTCTTCTCAGTTTGTATCTCATACTTAACCAACCTTGGTCTGAGTGTGCATTGCCTGGCCCCATCAAGTTTAACCGCTGCACTGGTGGCAAGCTGGAGCTAAAACCGTTCCCTATCCTACAATAACCGAGGGCAGCCACAGAGCCAGCTCTGGGAAAGCCATCAGGAGTCCTATCACCATAACCATGGGAATCAGGAAGGGCGCTGCCCCTTTAGCAACGGTGAGTATTTCATACTTCGGAGCAACCCCTCGCAGGACAAACAGATTGATGCCGAACGGGGGCGTTATCATCCCCGTCTCCATGGTTATCACCAGTGGTATGCCAAACCAGATGAGGTCAAACCCCAATCCAGTGATGATTGGAGTGATGATAGGAAGGGTCAGTACCATTGCTGAGAGAGCATCCATAACGCACCCCAGGAGAATATACATGCCGAAGATGAGGCCTATTAGTACATATTTGGAAACGTCGAGAGTCAGCAGCTGCTCAGCTAATATTAAGCCGACCCGCTCCGATTGAAGCAGAAAGGCCAGTATTTGTGCCCCGACAATGATAAACAAAATCATGGAGGTCAATCGCAGGGTGGCCAGGGCGGACTCTTTTACGGTAGTGAAGCTAAGCCGGCGGTAGGCAGCTGCCATAATCAGACTCAACACGGCACCCACGCCGGCTGCCTCGGTCGGTGTCATAATACCACCAAAAATCGCTCCCAGGATTATACCTATGAGTATGAACCAGGGTGCCATCTCACGAAGCGCAAAGAGCCTGTCTTTCCACGAGGCTTTGTCTGCTTTCGGGGCAAGGCTGGGGCGCAAAGACACTACTACTATAATACCGACCATAAACAACCCAGCCAGTAGTATGCCGGGTATCATTCCGCCGGCGAAGAGTTCGGGCACCGATATCCCCTGCCAGGCTCCATAGACAATCAAATTTATGCTGGGTGGAATAAGGATGCCCAGGGTGCCTCCAGCCGCCACCGTGCCTAAGGTCATGGTCATATTATAGTTTCGTTTTTCCATCTCTGGTATGGCGATAGTGCCTATGGTAGCTGCCGTGGCCGGACTGGAACCAGATATGGCAGCGAAGATAGCACAAGCTCCCACGATGGAGCAATTCAGACCACCAGGTAGTCTACCCACCCACTTGGTAGCCCCACTAAACAGGCCCTGGGTAACTCCGCTATGCAGGAAAACCTCGCCCATAAATATGAACAGCGGTACCGCGGTAAGGATAAAGGAGTTAGTTATATCCCAGCCAAGCCGGGTGGTTTCCATTAGAGGATGGTCGATGATAAAGATAAACCCAACTATACCGATTACCCCCAGGGCGGCAGCAATCTCCATGCCGGTGGCTAAGCCTAAAAATAAGGCGGCGAAGACTATGATAAGCAGTACCCACCACTCCATTAGAATTTTCTCCTATACAAAACGTTCCTCGCTATCCAACCGTTGTGTATCGCTTGGGGCTGAACGTATAACGGTTCTTACCGCCCGGGCAACCTCGAGCAATAAATATAAGATTAGAAGAGCAAGCCCCAGGGGCACGACCAATTGTGGTATCCATTCCGGCGTCAGCAGATGTGTCTCCGACACTAATCCCCACTTGCGTGAGCGGAGCACGAGCGCCCAACCCTGTGGGAGAAGTACAATGGCATAAGCCAGAAACACGAGCAGGGTGAAAAGCCTCACCCAGTTTCTTACTTTTGGCGGTAGTAAATTGGTAACTGCCTCGACCCTGACATGGGTCTTGGTTTGCATGGTATAGGCTAGTCCGATAAAGACAAGGGTAACCAGGATATAGGCTGAGAATTCATCGGCTATCATCGGTGCCTTACGGAAAACATACCTGAGTACGACTTCATAGGTAACCAGCAGCGCCATAAACACGATAAGTGAGGCACAGAGCAGCGCTGACCAGTGAGCCATTCCTTCAATGAAAGAGACTATACCGCTGACTATTCGTTTCATCAATATCTCCCGTCAATCAGGTGAGAGTCGCCTCCGGCACCTATTCTTCGCACGAGGACGGTGCCATAATAGCACCGTCCTCGTAGAAATCATCTCCTACTTTGCCACGAGTTCAGAGGCCCGGGCTTTTAGAACAGCTTCCTGAATGGCGGCGACTATCGCTCTACCATCCGGTCCAGCACGCTCGTACCAGTCGTCATAGACCGGTAACGTAAGTTGTACAGCCTTTTCTATTTCTGCTGCGCTGGGTATTATGGCTTCCCCACCGGTCATAGGCACCACGACATAAGGATAGAGGTCTTCCGCAATGGCTCCGCCCCAGACGAGAGCCTCTATCTCACGACCGACGTCTCGGAGTATCTGTTGCAGGTCAGCCGGTAGAGCATCGAAGGCATCGGCATTGGCAACCACCGCAATTTCCCAGACGGGCGTCAATGGCCATACATTGACATAGGGGGCGACCTTAAACAACCCGCTGGCCATGCCCCAAAAGCCACCGGTTACGGCGGCGTCAACAGTGCCTCGCTCCATGGAGGGCGCCAGCTCCTCAAAAGGCATAGCTACGGCAGAAGCTCCCAGAAGCTCTAATGACATCACCTGCTCAACACCACTGCCTCTTATCTTCAAGCCTTGGAACTTCGCCACCGTGTCAACTGGCTCCCTGGACCACAGGTACTGCTGAGAGGTTGTCATTGAGGCTAGATAGACGATACCCCTCTCACGATAGGTCCGCTCCCAAATCTCTTTTACCGTTGGGTGATTAACGGCATACATCCATTCGTTCACGGTTGCGACGATACCCGGCAGAGCACCCGGATTCCACAGGGGCACGTCGCCACTAATATAGGCCGGGGACCCATTGGCTATCTCGACTCGCCCATCGGCTACGGCCCATATCTGTTCTGCAGTCGGATAAAGTCCCGGATTGGACTCGATCAGTAGTCGGCCCCCGCTCCGCTCCCTTACCAGCCACTCAAATGCCTTGCCAGGGTAAAACTCTGTGAAACAGACGGCATTACTTGCTGGAAAGGCAGCCAATGTCCAAATTATTGGGGCTTCACCCGGGGTTGGTGTCGGTGCCGGGGTTGGTGTTGGGGTTGGTGTTGGTGTTGGTGTTGGTGTCGGTGTTGGGGTCGGTGCGGCACAGCCAAAGATAACTAGTGATACAACCACTAGCACCACAACTATTAGATACAATTTTTTCATCAGTAATTCCTTCCTTTAAAGATTATTTTTAGTCTGCTGAATACTTCATTTTACTTCATCTCTCACCCCCTCTCATAAACTAGCCCCCTAGAAAGCATCTTAAAGACAAATCCTCATCTTCTTTTTGTCAAGGCTTCTTTTGTGGATTGTTTAGCAATCTCCAAAAAATCTTTGTATTACTCTTTGCTGCTCCCCCAAAAGTTAATATTCGAGTACGATGCTCCTGTATAAAAATTTGCCGTGCCTCATTATAAGTATCTTATCACACCTTGTCAAGTTCCTGCGGAGTTTTTTTTTTGGGGGGGGGGATCTACCAAAGTTCGAGCAAAAGTTTTCCAATCGCTGATTTTGGGCCAGCCCTCCCTGTTTGACAAAAGAAAGTAACAGTTTTAACATATAGGTGGTCACTTGGAATTTAAGGGAACCCGCAGAGATTAGATTTAAGAATCTAATTCTATCTCGAATAACAAAACCATGAAAATAATCTGTCATCGCTAAGGATGAAGGTTGGGTGAAGTCTGACTAGTCTTAAACCAAATAACCAGGAGGAGGAAATGAAAGAAAGACCGGTAACCAGGCGAGAGGAATTAGAGACAATTTTTAAGAAATTTCCTGAGGCACCAAAGGAGGCAGTAATCCAAACTGACCTTTTTATACAGGGTACAGCTTTTACCGATAGTGCCCTTAAGGTGCTGGAGCCCTATGCCACGAGAGCCTATAATCTGTTCACCTTTGACAGAGTAAAACCTGAGGAAGTAGCTGATAGAAAAATAAATATAAGGATGCCTGACCAAATCCATATTACCGGGGGAATATACGGGTTGCGTGGCGAGGTGGTGCAAAATTGGCACATTAACTCCTATTCCGGTTACATTGTTGATTTAATAGACGGGAAGCTCACCCTATGCTCAAGGGAAAATGGTCAGCATATACCCATAGCACCACTAGTTGATCCCTACCCCCGCCCCAAATACAAGGATAAGCGTTTTGAGGATGGAACTTCTTATGGTGAAGTCGTAGATGCTATTCCCGGTAAAAACTTTACCCGCGTCCTGCCATTTAGAATGTGCCAATACTGGGGTTATGAAGAGGAATGCAAGTTTTGTGACATAAATCGCGCTGCCAAAGAACAGACAGAGATGGGATTACGCTCCAAGCGACCCTGGTTTGAGAAGCCGGAACAAGTAGCCGAAGTGATGAAGGAAATCTATTTGAGAGAAGAGTGGACAGAAGCAGGAAGAGTACCACATAGCATTCTGATGACCGGAGGGACAATTTTAACCAAGGTGGATGGCTTGAATGAGGGTGATTTCTATCTACGGTATGTAGAAGCTATCCGGGATGCTATCGGACTTCGGTATCCAATCTGCTTGCAATCAGAGCCCAAAACAACAGAGGTAGCCAAAAGGTGGAAGGCTGCCGGGGTTGATGTGCATGAAACCAACCTTGAAATATGGGACGAGCGAATGTTTAACATTATCTGCCCGGGGAAGGCGAAACGCATCGGGTGGAAGAAGTGGGTCGATATGATGTGCGAGGAAGTTTACGTATTCGGCGAAGGGAATGTTTGTCCCTGCTTTGTTTGTGGGGTCGAGATGGCTCAGCCCTGGGGATTCAAGACTGTAGACGAGGCGGTGAAATCTACCCTTAGTGGATGGGATTACCTCATGGCGCATGGTGTTGTTCCTAGACCCACAGAATGGGCTGTTGAACCTGGTTCAGCCATGGGGAATCAGAAGCCACCACCCCTGGAATACTACGTGCGAGTTTTTTACGGTTGGGCTGAAATATGGAACAAGTATGGTCTGCCACCAGTACGACGGTTGCCCCAGATGGGACCAGGGAATAAATATTCGCAGCGTGGTTGGCAGAGCATGGTGACATTCTAAATATCAAGCTATTTAGGACGGAGTTAATTATTCCGAGTGGAGGATATAAACCCAGCCTTCGGTAACATTCTGTTCTGCACTACTTGTGTGCCATCTCTTCGTACCTGGTTGGAGCGATTTCTTCGGGAACCAGCAGCAACTTATTTATTAACTGGAATTTGGCCTCGTGCCTAATACTTCGTAGGGCCAAGCAACAATGCTGCCATCCATGAATTTGATACTTTCAAAGCCGGCACCCTCAAGAATTCTCTGCGCTTGATAGGCACGCACGCTTGTCTGGCAGAAGATGACTATCGATGCATTTTTGGGAAGAACATCAAGCCTTGTCCGAAGTTCCAAAAGAGGGATGAGCTTAACCTGCGGCGCTTCTATGCGACAGGTTTCCCATTCATATGGTGAGCGGACATCCAAGAGAATGAAATCGTCTCCGCTGTCAATCTTATTCTTGACCTCTATGGGAGTTAGCGTTTTGGCATACCCGGAGCGCTTATTGCGAATGACGTTGGCTGCATTGTGCAGCGGGTCCATGGCACTATTATATGGTGGTGCATAGGCCAAGTCTAAATTAGCTAGATCGTCAACAGTCGTGCTAAACGTTAAAGCGGTAGCCAGCACATCAATCCGTTTTGCAGCCTCGCCCGGTCCCACTACTTGCCCACCTAACAACCTGTTATTAGGTTTTTCTGCAACAAGCTTAACTAAAATATCTTTACCATTAGGATAATAGGTGGCATGTTCATAACCTGGAACAAGACATGTTACCACGTTGTAGCCCCCTTTTCGAGCCTGCGACTCGCTAAGGCCGACCCGTGCCACATTATAGTCAAAGACCTTCACGATAGTGGTGCCCAACACACCGGGGAAGGTTTCACACCCACCAGTCACATTGGTTCCAATCACCCTACCATGTTTGTTGGCTGTAGACCCCAAAGGAGCAAGCGCCTTCTGTTGGGTAATACGATCGACATTCTCCACGCAGTCTCCGCCAGCATATATGCCTGCATCGCTTGTCTGGAGGTATTGGTTGACGGAAATGCCTCCGGTAGAACCGATAGCCAGTCCAGCATCCCGGGCCAGTTTGGTATTCGGCCTGGCGCCAAGAGCTAGCAACACCAGCCCAGTTTCAAGTTCCATATCTCCTGTAATAACCTTGCGTACCCACCCATTCCCACTACCCTCAAACCCAATGACACGCTGCCCGAGTAGCAAGTTTACACCCTTATACCGCAAATGTCTCTCAACGTAGGCAGCAACCTCAAAATCGAGGAGTGCCGGCAGCACCCAGTCCAGAGCCTCGACCACAGTGACCTCCAGACCTTGGGAAACAAAGGCCTCAGCCATTTCTAGACCGATCAGACCAGCACCAATAATTGTTGCCTTCTTAATTTCGTGCGGGGAGATTAAGCTCCGAATGGCATTCGCATCCTTAATCTTGGTTAAGGTGAAGATACCTCTAAGGTGCCTTCCCTCTAAATCTGGCACTGCCGGTATACTGCCCGTCGCTAGTACGAGTTTATCGTATTCGAGAGTTGAGACGCGATTCGTTTCCAAGCTAAGAATCTCAACCTCACGAGCGTTGCGGTCGACGGCTAAAGCCTTAGTATGGGTTAGTATTTCCATATTCATTACGTCCCTAAAGAAGTCAGGTTTGCGCGCTACTAAATCGCTCTGACTATCAATTAATCCTGAGATGTAATATGGTAGACCACAAGTTGCCGTCGATAAATCCTCCCCTTGCTCCACAATGGTTATTCTAGCCTGGGGGTCACATCGACGCGCTCTAGCTGCAGCTTTCGGGCCACAGGCTGTACCGCCGATGATAACTAAATTACTTTGCTTCTCCACATCTATGCCTCCAAAATCTCAACAAGTGCAGATTCTTCCTAATAGATGGCACTCTTCACTCTTATGGCCTACACGAGAATAATATTGATAAAGTTACACCTAAAGCATTTGCTATCGTCGCGGTATTCTTTAGAGACAGATTTCGTCCACCTCTCTCAATTTCGCCAATACAGGTGCGGTGTATATTCACTCTAAGTGCAAGTTTTTGGTCAGTAAATCTAAATCCTATTTGGCTGGTTAAGAGCCTGCCTCAACTCTTTTATGAAATTGCCAACCGATGATATGAAGTTGTCCTCAGCCTCCATAAGCTGAATTATCCGACTGCCCACAATCACCCCATCGGCTATCCGGGCTATCCGCCTTGCCTGTTCTGGG
>SDBV01005115.1_pt1 | contig 18599 bp, 16 predicted proteins | sample 2277081 | NCBI WGS metagenome assembly SDBV01 (sample SAMN10402039, study PRJNA504765) | marine sediment metagenome | isolation source: marine sediment core GS10_PC15, 223 cmbsf | place: Arctic Ocean: Southern Knipovich Ridge | collected 2010 | reverse complement strand
GCGGGCGCCGTGTTGGTAGCGCTCGGTGTTGTCTGGTCTGGGGTCTCGGCTCGAGTCGGGGTTGGCGGTGGGGTGTTTGGGCTGGCCGGTTTCGGTTGTGTGGGCGTGTGTTTGGCTGGTTTGACGATTCGGGACGGTTCGCGCTCCGGCAGTGTTGGACCGCCATCCGCCGCCGTACGCTGAAGCTGGGGCATTGGTTGCCGTCGTCCACCAGGTTGCGTAGCAGCACCAGGGTCCGGGTCGGGGTCATCTGAGCCGGACCCCGGATCCCGCGCGTGGCCGGACGGCGGCGACGTGCCTGCTCCCGGGTCGGGGTAGACGCCCGGACGCCTTGCCGGTATCGATGCTATCGGTAGGGCTTGAAGGCTACGCAAGCCGAGATTTGGTCGCCGCCCCCGTTGCTGCACGGGCGCTGCCATCGGTGGAATGGCGACCAAAGCCCGACGCGGCGGCGCTGGGAAGGGCGTGTTGGGATCGAATTCGGCTTCCGGCGTTTCGGGTTCGCCCGTCTGTGGCGCCCGCTGTACCATCGTTGGGGTGTCGTAGCGCGCGTGTCGACGCGGCATGGGCGAATTGATGTGCGTGTCGACGACGCGGAATGTCGATCCGATGTCGATGGCATGTTCGAGCGATCGTTGGGTAACCAAGGGAGAGCCCCAGCACGCTGTCTTGGACACGAAATCGCCAGCGCCGACTACGTCGAACTTGCCAATCAACGGCGTCAATGAGGCACCGCGTCGGTGCCAAAGCGGGCGAGCGATTGAGGCAGGATCGCTACCTGCTTCACGGTTTCCGACAGGCTCATGGGGCCGTGAGCTAGCATTCGACAGGAAGCGTTTCATCGGCTCCCCTCCCTATTCGGCGTTACGGTGTTCATTGATCGACGCAATTTCGCCGATGTATTTTCGGCGGAGAGCATGCGGCAAATCGATGATCTCCCCATGCGGCCAATGGAAGTAGTACGCGATATAGGCGATCTCCTCGAGCAGCGCGGCCTCCGGGGCCGCGGCTATTCCCCCAAAACATCACCCGCCATGTCGACGGCGAACTCGTGGTCGCAGCTCGGGCACGTTATCGCCGCCTTCGTGTGGCCCTCGGTATTTACCCGTCGGTACAGGTCTTGCAGGAATGACACGTCCGTTGCCCACATGCCTTCTATGACGCCTGTCGTCACCTTGTCGAGGTCACCGAGTCGGGTCACGACGCGTGCGAGCACGACGATTCCGAGATATGCATGGTGCTCCTTGACTCGGGGGTCGATCTGCGGGACGAGTTCGTCTCGAGCCGTGGCGAGTCGCATCGTGCCGTGGTGGTGAACATTGCCGCTATCGTCCACATAACCGCGGGGGAGAACGAAGTCGAATTCGGTTACGGGCAGGTCGGCTACGGCTGCCGGCGCCGGACGAGCCGAATCTGCCATCTGCCGCGACGGGTCTTCTGGACCAGCAGCCGGAGGTTTGGGATCGACTCGTGCGGTAGTGCCGGCTTCGACATAGTGGCGCATCGATCGTCTCACACGATTTCTCCCGACGTCTGTTCGCACATCTAACGCCACGTGGTGTCGAATCGGATCGTGTGCCGGGCTGGGGCCCGGGTACTCGTCAGAGTCGGCGCGGCTCCATCGATGTTATTCCGCCGGGCGAAAAATAACCAGGTCGTTTTACAAGACATACCGGTGCGAATTCGAACGTCGACGAAGGTGGCGATAGCTCCAAGATGCATTGCCGCGTCAGAGGCCATGCCTGAAGGTGACCGAGCCCGTTCTACTCTTCGGCGACATCTGCGCCACCTGAGAATTGTGACAGTCTGAAGATCACGAACTCGGCAGGTTTGACCGGCGACACGCCGATCTCGCAGAGAACCTGTCCTGCGTCGATCGTCTCTCGAGTGTTGAGTTCGGCATCACACTTCACAAAATATGCCTCAGCCGGCGAAGCGCCGAAGAGAGCGCCAGAACGCCATTCACGAATCAAGAACGCGTTGATTGTACGGGTGATCCGTGCCCAGAGCTTTTGATCGTTCGGCTCGAATACGCACCATTGTGTTCCGAGGAGGATCGAGTCTTCGAGGTAGTTGAAGTAGCGACGTACGTTCAGGTAGCGCCACGACGGATCCGACGTCAGGGTCCGAGCGCCCCATACGCGAATACCGCGGCCTGGGAAAGTTCTGATGACGTCGATTGCCACGGGGTTGAGCAGGTCGTGTTCTTTGCGGGTGATCGAGAGTTCCAGGTCGATTGCGCCGCGGATGACTTCGTTCGCCGGCGCTTTGTGAACGCCACGCGTGTCGTCGTTTCGGCCCCAGATGCCTGCGAGCATGCCGCTTGGTGGCAGGAAGCTCTTTTTGCCGGACAAAGGGTCGGAGATGCCTACCCAAGGCCAGTACATCGCGGCGAAAGCCGAGTCGTAGTTCGTGAAATCGACGCGCCAGTCTTTGACTTCTTGAGCGTTCAGGCCACGCGGCGTATCGAGAATTGCCATGCGATTTCCCATGATTTCGCAGTGTGCGATCATTCCGGTCTGTACGGCTTTCACGGCTTCGCGGTCGAGTGCGCCCTGATCATGCAGTGCCATGATGTCGGGTGCTACGACCATTGTGACGTCCGGTATCGCTTCGAGGCCACCGAAGCCTGAGCGTCTTGCGGGATCTCCGACGTAGTCGGTCGGGTTTACTTCTTCGGGCAGTGTGCTCGAGTCGATCGGTTTGAGTGCTACGGAGCCGACCGCGGGTACGAGATCGGTGTCGCCGACCCTTTCGAGACGGATGATCTTCGACTGCGAGTTGACTACGGTCTGGACGTTCGTCTTGCCCTTTTGGGTCGTTAGCGGGCCGAACGTCTCTACTGTCTTGTTGGCTTTCTTCACGACGATCTTGAAGGAGCCTTTCGGGTCGTCTTTGCCGGGTGCTTGGACATCGATTGAGATCTTTTGGGCCTTGTCGCCTGTTTCGATGGCCTTGACGATGTACGAGCCCACATCGGCGTCGGTCGCGCTGGCGAGCTTGCCGACCGCCGATGCGTCTCCGTCGCCGAGTGCAGCCTGCCCGTTGAGGGCGACGCGAACGATGTATGCCTGGCCGCCGCCGTTCTGGAAGAAGCCGTAGACGGACAACGGCAGGTACGCGCTTTCTACGAAGTCACCGAACGATTCGACATACTGTGACCAGTTCGTCACGAGTGTCGGCGTGTTGAATCTGCCTTTTTCGGTAATCCCGACGAAAGCAGCGATCGCTGTGCCGACGCCCTCTATCGGTCCTGCTCCGTTTGCTACTTCTTCGACATATACGCCAGGTGACAGGTAAGTCGGCATTTTGTACCTCTCGGATCAATGGAACTTGAACGTTAATATAGGACAATATACGACAACGGACACGGGTCGGAACCATCGGCGGCACATTACGGTCGAAACAGGCTCATATTGGCCGCTACGGTTTTCGGGGTGTTTTCGGGGGCTACTCTCGGCTAACATATGTCAACGCTCAGTGCAGTAACCGATAGGAGATCCCATGGCAGACTCGCCCCCCGCAGTAGGAAATAGTTTCACGGCGTCGTTCGATGACGTCGAATTGAAGAATGTGATCGGTTTCAGTGGGTACGAGATGACTCAATCCCGTGCCGCTCAAGCGTTCATCGATGAAAACGGCAAGGTTGCGCACGCTACAGCGTCCGGTGTGCAGGACATGGTCACGTGGAGCATCGACATGATCAAGGGTGACGACGGTACCCAGGTCGACAACATCAAGGACGTGATGACGGGCGGGGGCAACGAAGAGGGCACGTTCAGCCTTTCCATCGTCGACGACGCCGGCAACGAGGTCGACTCCCACGACTTTCAACAGGTCGAGGTGACCGGCGTTTCGGTTCCCGGTTTGACTGCGGGCGCGCCTGGAGCGATTCCGATGTACAAGGTCACTTTCAACGGTAAGCCTTCCCAAGACAGTTGAGCTGACCGAGACCGAACAGTTGTCACGGCGTCGATATCTGTGGCGTGCGTGTACCGTCCGGGACATAGACTCGACGCGACAGCGGGCCACCGCGATAGATGATTCGAGGGTTCATGACGGCTCGAGCGCCGCTCACCAGTATGAGTTTTGCCGTCAAGATCGACGGCCACGACATCGGGCTGTGGACGAGCGTGAGCCTCGGCGGCATCGATGTCGCCGTCGATCGGATAGAAGAGGGCGGCAACAACGGTTTCGTGCATCAGCTCCCCGGGCGCGTCAGTTATCGCAATCTGGTCCTGTCGAGGGTGTTCGGCGAGGACAGTTCCAAGGTCGCGGAATGGTTCGCGTCGATGACGGGAACATTGAAGAGATCGACGGGCGAGATCTGCGGGTTCACGTCGGATGGCAAGCCGCTCGTGACTTGGAGCTTTGTCGACGCGATTCCCGTTCGCTGGGATCTACCGGATTTCACTGCCGGCTCACAGACCGGCATCGTGCTCGAGACACTCGAGCTCTCACACCATGGGTTCACGAGTTCGTGAGCGACGGAGACGACTGACGAGTCAGGAATATCGATGGCGACTTCGATAGCGTTGAACGAGAAGGACGGCAGACTCGAGAAGGCATATCTGTCGATTGTGCCGGCCGACAAAGCCGTTTCGGGTTCGAAGTCGGGTGACACGATCAAGTTCAAGTTCAACCCGAGACAGTTCAGCGTGGAAAAGTTGGCGTATTGGGCTGAGAATCCGACGCCTGCTGCTGCCAACGCCGGTCCACGACAATGGCACGGGACTCGTCCGAAAACGATGTCGCTCGAAGTCGTGTTCGATGAGTCGGATACGGACTCAGGCAACATCGTCGACATCGCCGAAAAGCTCTTCGATTGCTGCACGCCAACCGACGGAGGGTCGAAACCCGTTTCGGCGCCGATCGTTTTTTTCGGTTGGGGCGAGAGGGTCTATTTCCCGGCAACGGTGACGAGGGTCAACGTCACATTTACGATGTTCCGGCCCGACGGGACGCCATATCGAGGCATCGCTGAACTCAGTCTGCGTGAATACGAAGTCGAGACCGGCAAACAGAACCCGACGTCGGGCGGGCTCGAAACACGTGACGCACATCAGATGCGAGCCGGCGATACGTTGCTGTCGGTAGCCTACCGAGCGTACGGCGACCCGACACTGTGGCGTGCCATAGCCCACTACAACGACATCGATGATCCAATGCGGGTCAGGCCAGGCACCGAGCTGTTTCTTCCTGCGGTCGACGAGTTGTCCGGGATGCATGCTCAATGACGGCCGCAGTCAGGGCCTTCACGGCGAAAATCAAAGTCGATGGATCACCGCTCGACGCCTCGACGACGTTGCTGATCAGCCGGATCACGGTGGACAAGACTGTCGACAAACCCGATCGTGCAGTCATCGAGATTTGGGACCCCGATTTCTCGCTCGCGAAACAGTCGGGATTCAAGATTGGAGCGTCGATCGATGTCCTTTTCGCTACAGAACAGAATACATCGGGCGAAACGGTGTTCGCCGGAGAGGTAACAGCGTTAGAAATCGACTACGGGCCTGCAGGGTCGAAGGCAGTCATTCATGCCTACGACAAACGCCACCGCCTGCAGCGCGGCACGCGCACGAAAGCCTTCGTGCAGATGTCGTACAGTGACGTGGTTCGCAAGATCGCACAGGACGTCGGCATCGCGGTCGGCCAGATCGACTCGACAGGCACCGTACTCGATCAGATCAGCCAGCCGAATGTCAACGATTGGACGTTCATCAAGATACTCGCTGCCAGAACCGGTCACGCCTGCACGGTCTCCGATGGCAAGCTCGACTTCAAGAAGCCAGAGCCCCCCAAGTCTCCCTCGTCGAAATGCACCTACGAGGCCGGTGACGATGCGCTCCACGATCTTCGAATCGTGGCTTCCGCGTCTGAACAAGTGAGCAAGATCAGCACGCGCGGCTGGGACCCGAACAAAAAGGGCTCATACGTCGGTAAGGCGGATGCGACGAGTGACGACGCCACCAACGCTTTGAACCCGAAGAAACTCTCGGGGGATTTCGACAAAAGTGGCCTCATCGTGCTCGATGAAATCAACGCAGGCCAAGGTCCCGCAGACAAGTTCGCCAAGACCGTCGCCTCATCTGTCGGCGGACATGCGGTGGTCGTTCGAGCGACCGTGAGCGGGAATGCCGCGCTCGATGTCAGCCAAGCCGTGAAGCTGTCCGGTTTCGGCGACGAATTGAGCGGCACGTTCAAGCTGCGTTCCGTGACGCACACCTATGAACCGGGCTACGATGGCTTCTCGACTACGTTCGTCGTCGGCGATGACCCCGCCGAAGATCTGATCGGTGGTGGCCGCGGCGAGCCCGCTATTGGTGTCGGCGCAGGTCTCGTACCCGCGATCGTCTCCGATATCAACGACCCAAAGAAGACGGGCAGGGTCAAGCTGACATTTCCCTGGCTCGACGATTCATACGTCAGTGACTGGTCTCGCGTGGCCCACGCCGGCGGCGGTTCGAAACGAGGGCTGTTCATTTTGCCGGAAGTGAACGACGAGGTCTTGGTCGGATTCTGGGCCGGCGACTTTTCGCGTCCGTTTGTGCTCGGTGGCCTGTACAACGGCGAGGATAAGCCGCCGATCAAGTTTTCCAAGGCCGCTGTCGGCGGTAAGGTCGAGCAAAGAGCATGGGTCACACGCGCCGGTCACAAGATCGTGCTCATCGACAAGTCGGGCAAAGAATCGATCACCGTTGCGACAGCGGATGGCAAGCACGAAATGGTCTTCGACCAAGCAGAGTCGAAAATCTCCGTCACATCAACGGGCGACGTGCTGATCAAGTCGGACGGGAAGACGAGTATCGAAGCGAAAGGCCCCGTGAATGTCGACGCCAAGGGTGCAGTGTCGGTCGACAGTAAAGCAGATGTCAGCATCAAGGCCGTCGGGGTCGCGAGCATCGAGGGCGCTCAAGTGAAAATCACCGGCAAGGGCTCCGTCGCGATCAAGAGCAGCGGCATGGTCGAGGTGAGTGGCGCAATGGTGAAACTTGGTTAGAGAGTCGAGATCACATGTCGCGGGACTTCATAGGAGCAGGTATCGGATTTCCATTTCGCCTACAGGCGAACGGCTCGATTGCACTGGTACGTGACCGCCGCGAACTCGAGGAAGCGATCATTCTCATTCTTGGTACCAGTTACGGTGAGCGGCCGATGCGTCCCGAGTTCGGTTGTGGCATTCACGACTACGTCTTCGGAACTGCGGATGTGACTACTGCGGGGCGGATCGCGCATGAAGTCCGAATGTCTCTCACGCGATGGGAACCACGCATCGCCGTGCTCGATGTCGGCGTGACGCAGCACCGCGACTCGGGAATCCTCGACATCGAGATCGCATACACGCCGAAGAATTCGTACGACCCACGCAGTCTCGTCTACCCGTTCTACACGATTCCCCCGGAGGATTGACTCATGTTGCAGGCGCCCCTACTCGACGACCGAAAGTTCCAGGATCTCGTCGACGACGCGAAGCGCCTCGTACAGCGACGCTGCCCCGATTGGACAGATCACAATGTGTCCGACCCGGGCATCACCCTGATCGAGGCGTTTGCGCAAATGGTCGACCAGCTCATCTACCGGCTGAACCGCGTGCCCGATCTCCACTATGTCAAGTTCCTCGAACTCTTGGGCGACAAGCTGCTTCCGCCGACCGCCGCCGAAACCGACATCACGTTCTGGCTGTCCGCACCACAGGACAGCATCGTCTCGATTCCGGCCGGCACACAGGCGTCGACGATCCGGACCGAAAATCAAGACGCTATCATCTTCACGACCCCAGATCATCTAGACATCCTTCCATGCAAATTCATGGCTTCGGGGACCGATCCTGCTACCGGCAAGGGCGCTGCAACGACTGAGACGTTGACGTTCGAAAAAGGCTTCGAGTGCTTTTCGCGAGTGCCGACCCCGGGCGACTCCGTGCTCATCGGTCTATCGAACGCCGTGCCGTCATGCGTAGTATCGATCGATGTCGGATGCGATATCGAGGGTCACGGTGTCGATCCGGATGATCCACCGATCGTTTGGTCGGCGTGGAACGGATATGAGTGGCACGATTGTGATCTCGAAAGTGACTCGAGTGGCGGACTGAATCGCGACGGCGAAGTCGTTCTACACGTCCCTCCGAGTCATCGCGATGCTCGACTGCTGGGCCAAAAGGGTGGTTGGCTCCGTGCCGCTGTTGTCGAATCTGGTGTTGACCGACCGGGATACACTCACTCGCCGCGTATCTACAAACTCGAGTGCCAAACGGTCGGCGGCACGTCCGAGGCCGTTCACGCGGAAATCGTTACGGACGAGCTGTTCGACAAAACAGAGGGCGTTCCGGGTGAATGGATCGAACTCGAACATCGCCCGCTGGTGCGCACGACAGCTGATCTCGTCGTAGAAGTCGCCGGCGACGACGGCTATGTCGAATGGAAAGAAGTCGACAGTTTCGAAGTCCGAGACCCATCTGCCCGAAGGTTTGTTGTCGACTACAGCGGTGGTCGGCTGATGTTCCCACCTGCGGTGCGTCGCCCCGACGGGGGGCTCGATTATCTTGGCGATGTCTTGCCACCGCGGGCTACAGCGCGTATCAAGGAATATGCGTACGGCGGCGGCAAGGATGGAAATGTCGCAGCACGCTCGATCACTGTCTTGCGGACGTCGATACCGTTCGTTTCTCGTGTCGACAACCGGTCATGCGCGATCGGCGGCGCCGACCCAGAGTCGGTCGAACAGGCGCGTGATCGAGGCCCATTGATCGTCCGGACGCGCGATCGCGCTGTTACACGCGCGGACTATGAGATGCTCGTTCGCGAGGTCGCTCCGGAGATCGGTCGGGTACGTTGCATCGAAGACGGCGTACCAGGCGGGGTTCGCGTTTTGGTGGTTCCTGACATCCCGAAGGGACAATTCGATTTTGAACTGCTCGTTCCGAGCCCGTCGACGCTCGAGCGAATCGCCGGCCACCTCGAGCCAAGGCGGTGTTTGGGATCACGTATCTCGGTAGAACCACCACTGTATCTCGGTATCACGGTCGTTGCGACGATCCGTGCATCAGATGGATTCTCGCCAGTCGCCGCACGTGACGCCGCTATACGCGCTCTCAATACATACTTTCATCCGGTGAGTGGGGGCCCGAAGCACAAAGGATGGCCGTTCGGTCGCGACATCCACGTCGGCGACATATTTGCCGTCCTTCAAGCCATCGATGCCTGCAACATAGTGGAATCCGCTGAACTACACCAGAGCGACCCAGTGACGGGCGAACGTCATGACGCAGCGCAGCGCCTCGACTTGGATCCGAACACACTGCTATACGGGTTCGGCCACCGCATCGACTTGATCACCGATGACGATGGGTGACCCCCAAGCCACCACAGACCGTACGCTACGATCTCCATTCCCGATCGCTGCATCGATGCCGGCCCTCTATGAATCCGACGATTTCATGATCGAGTTCGCGGCAGCACTGGATGAAATCGTCGCGCCGGTGACATGCGCTCTCGACTCGTTTCATGCGTATCTGTCCGTATCGACTGCACCCAGCGACTTTGTCGACTGGTTGGCGAGCTGGCTCGGAATACAGCTCGACCACGATGCCGACCCAGATGAACGTCGTAAGGTGGTGAGCGCGGGCGCTGAGACGCTGCGGCTACGCGGTACGCTCCGTGGGCTCGAGATGACCCTGGCTCTAGCCGGCGTCGAAGTCGAAGAGATCACCGACAGCGGAGCTGTGGCGTGGTCACCCGCTCCGAATGGTGATCTCCCCGGCGAGGCCGACCTGTCGCTCCGCATTATTGTCAGATTGGCTCGAGGCGCCGGCAGCGATACTCAGCGGCGAAAGTTGAATCGTGTGCTGGCTCAGTGCGTGCCGGCACACGTTGCCGTGCATGTCGACTTCGTGACAACATAGCGATGAAGGCCGCTGCCAGACGAGCGTCGTCACGTCGTGACGACGCTCGTCTGGCCCGGAAAGCCGATCGTGATCACTCCAGCCCACGCGCAAGTACACATCGAAGTCGGGCCGAGGACCGGTTGGTTGCCGACGAGCACCTTTGGCGAACCCGGGGTCCATGGCGCAACAACTATCGGTGCACAAGGCACGGGCGTGAGCACACCCAACGCAGCCGTCGTCGCGGCCGCGACCGCCGGGTTCGCGAGCGACGTGCACATGCCGAACGGTATTATGTTCACGAACGGTTTCTGATCTTGGATATTCGCGACCGGCTTGTTCTGAGCCAGAACACGGTTGACCGGCAGAACCATCAGCGTCCCCGGCGCCATGCCGAACGAACACATCGTCTTGCCGAGACTGACGGGAACCGGCCCGGCCACTAACCGAAGTCCTCGAGGTCGTCGTGGGATCGTTGAAGCATTGGGGCGACATGCTCTGCGACGGACGACGCCTCATGCTCGAAGGCATCGGACGGATCCGAGATTCTGATCCCGCCGGGTGCTTCGACCCCGGAAACCGGTCCACGCGATTGCTGAACGGTATGGACGACCTCATGGGCAATTGTTTTGTGGTCGTTCGTCGGGGATACGTCGGCGCCGAGAACGATGTGGTTCCCTGACGTGTACGCATTGGCCTGAACTGCTCTTGCAGACGCAGCAGCTTCAGGTCCGCTGTGAACCTGTACACCGGAGAGGTCGGCACGGAGTATTCGTTCGAGCGGTGAACGCAATCGTGCGTCCAGAGGTTGGCCGGGCGAGTTGATCACCGCGTGGACCGAAGAACCGTCGATCGATCGCTGAAGCGCAGCAGAAACCGCAGAGTTTCCGGCCCGTTGTTGCAGGTCAACCAGCCCACCTGGAGAGTTGGCCTTCGACGGGTCGCGACCAAGGCTGCTTCGATCAATTCGGTCGAGTCGGTCTTCGCGATCGAAGTTCGTTCCGTGACTCTGCAACATGCCGTTCCTTTCGCGTTATTACTTCAGTCGACCAACTCTGTCGGTATCCTGAGTGTAGCGGATCGAATCCGGGTCGGACACCCATTCGAAAGGCTCCGTTTCCACGCCGGCAGAGTAGTATACACCGAATTCGGATTCGGTGACGAGGCGGCCGAGTTTTCGATACTCGGCGGTGATGCCCGACACCAGATGTTTCATCTCGACAGCCCGATTTTCGTCAGCGGCCAGATACGCCGCGGTGATCGCGGCGGCCCTGATGCTTCCGCCGGTCAACTCGAATGCGTCGGCGCAGAACTCGAAGTCGACGTCCGAGCCGAGCGGAAGTGGTGGACGAAGGCAAGACTTCCAGAGTCGCACCCGATGTTTCACGTCCGGATTGGGAAAGTCGACTATCAGGTCGAAGCGACGCGCAAACGCCTCGTCGATATTCGCGCGCAGGTTCGTCGACAGAACTATCACGCCGTTGAAGCTCTCGATACGCTGCAATAGATATGCGACTTCGATGTTTGCATGCCGATCCTGGGCATCGCTCACCTCGGATCGCTTGCCGAAGAGCGCATCGGCCTCGTCGAAGACGATGACTCCGTTCACGCCGTCGGCTTCGTCGAAGATCCGCTCGAGGTTCTTCTCGGTCTCACCGATGTATTTGTCGACCACACTCGCTAGGTTTATCGAGTACATGTCGAAGCCGAGAGATGCAGCGATTGCTTCTGCTGCCATCGTCTTGCCCGTGCCGGGGTCGCCGGCGAAAAGTGCAGCAACGCCTTGCCCGCGCAACCCGCCCGGTCGCATCTTCCATCTATTGAGAACCTTGATTCGGTTCATCACGCGGCTCGCGAAACTTCTGAGCTGCCGACCTACATCCGCGGTGACGACCATGTCGTCCAGCGTGACGCGCGGTTCGACGCGTCTCGCCAACTGTTCCAACCCGGCGACGTTCTGTGCGCGAGCTCCCTCGACGAGGTCGTTTGCGGTGGGATCTCGGCCGTGGGCGTAGCTGTTGAGCTGCGCGAACTCGATCGAACGCGATATCGCCTCGGGTGTTAGTTGGAATGCTTCGACCGATTTCGAACGGATGAGGCCGTTGCTACTGAAACAGTCCCAGATCTTCCGACGGTCTTCGGCAGTCATCGGCGGCGATCGCAGCGTCAGGACCAGACGATGACTCCATTCTGGGTCCCAGATGCGTCTGCCGATCATCACAACCGCACAATCGAGATCAACGAGAGTCGATATGCCGTTCCTGTTCGCTGCCGCGAACAGGTCGACCGGGCCGACTACGAGCACAGCTCGGCGAAACTTTGCCTCGCGGCCGGCGACAACGATGAGTTCGCTCAGGTCGGGTCCGGGATCGACGTTTTTCAGATCGACGTGAAGAGTCGACAGTCCCGCTTCGGCGGCGGCCGAATCGCTCAGCATTCGGCTCGCGCTTCCGATCTCCTCCCGCAGATAGATCGGAGCGGATTGTTCCATGAGAGCAGTGGCAAGTACCGAGGCGTCGGTGCGGATGTTGCCGCTCGTCCGGATCAATACCTGGTCCAGTTCGTGTGCGGCGTCGTCATCGCCGAGAAGGTGACCGATGACACGGTCTGGAACGCGGAGTTCACGTCGCCCGAACGGAATACTGGCATCGCGGATCGTGATGAGACGGTTGACGAGCAGCGGCAGATCCTGTCGCAGACGTCGTCGCGCGGCGGCGTCGGCGAGGCTGATATCGAGGAGGTCGAAGGCCAATGCACACGTCGCTCTCCTCGCGCTCACATCGTCATTGAGGTACCCGTAGAATTGTTCGAATCGCGAGTCGATTTCGGGCGCGATCGCAATCAGGAGGATTGCGACGTCGAGGTCCGAAAGGTGAAAGGCAGTCCGGACAGAGTCCAAGGCCCGGCCTGTGTCATCAGTGGTCGGCAACAACGATACGTCTGTCACTCCGTCGCGGAATTCCGACGATGTCGATGGTCGACGCGCCCTGAGCAACCAGTCCACGTGCGTATCGGAGATATGGAGCCCTCGAAACGGATCGCTTGGCTTGGGATCCGATGAAAGTCGTTCGTCGATCAGCTCACGCACTCGGCGTTCGAGTGCAGCCATCGGTTCGGCGAGGTCATGCGCGCTGTCGGTCATGAGGGATCTCGGTCGATCGTCCTGACTGTGAACCGGCGGCCCTGCATACGCTTCTTATCGCCGTAGATCGTCTCCTCCACCCCGGGACGACCAACCTCTGCTGCCGACGGAGTGCGTTGTCCAGACGTGTCCGTACCATCGATATTTTCGCGGAGTTCGTGCTCGTCATCGGGGCGGATCTGTCGAGATTCGTCGAGTTTGGGGATGACGATTCGTGGCGACTCGAGCACGAGCGGCGCGACAGGCGCCGAGATACCGGCATCGAGCGGTGCGGTGATCGTTGCGAAAATCGATGGTTTGGCAGGGCTTCCCAACCCGGACCAAATTTCACCAACCGATGGTCCGTTTTTCGACTTGGCGCCGACCGTGAGTCGCACAGCACCCCGCGGTAGGGCTTTGAGAGTCTCGGTGAGCGCGCTGCGTGGTATCGTGCGCAGCCGGGTGAACGCGCCCAGCATGACACTCAACAAGCGATGTTCGTCTTTCGGGCGTTGTGCCCACGCAGTCACCATGTATGACATCTCGAACTGGCGGGGCAGATCCCTACGGGCGATTATCCGGCCGTCATCGTCACGAAACTCATGCTGTCCGCTCACTCGTGCCGCCTCGGCCTCACTGATGTCATAGAGGTACACGCTGACGGTTGGAGCATTGCGTCGCGCCACCCAATCACCGGTCGGCGTATCGAGTTCGATCTCGACCTCGGTTGTCCCGCCGAGCGCCTCGACACGGATCAGAGCGACGAGAGATTCATCGACATCGTGGATCATATGGCGACCGACCTGTTCCTCTTCCTCGACCAACTGCCGATCTCGCCCGTCTGAATGTGGAGTGGACAGGAGTCGACTACAAGCTGACTACACAGATGATAGGGCCGTCGCGTCGATTCTCGTTCCCCCAAGTCATCCTGTCGACGCAGGCTCGGTCTGCGGTGTCGGAACCGCCCCAGTATCAGCGCCGGGCGACGGCGGCGCCGCCGGAGTATCGATGCAGGCCGGAGGCGAAAAGGGAGACATCAGCGTGTCATTGAGAGCGCGGAGGCGGAAGCAATACTTTGTTCCGGGCTGCAGATCAGCGATTTGTTTCGCAGTATCAGAGTCTTTTGCTTCGTCCAATATTTGCGTCCCGACTGCGAGGTCCAACGCGATCTCGAAGCCGGTCAGAGGAGCCGGAGCGCAGTCTGTGCCACTCCCGGGAGTCCAGCCGATATCGATGTCGGTCCCGGTTGGTGCTGCGACAGCCACGATGTTGGTCGGTACACACGGCAGCAGGACGGCAGTAGTGATGGCACACGTAGTGGGGCTAGCGCGGGACACGAACGTTCCGCGAAGCGCTACCATCCGGAAACAGTACAGCGTTTCGGGATCGAGACCTTCCGCTAAGAACACGGTTGCGTATTGCGGCGCCTGTCCGAATTCTTCGCAGCCCGCACAACCGCTGATAACGTCATCCGGCGATACCCGCGGTATCAACTCCTCATCAGACGGGGCGCCGCCATTCGGGGGGCTCGCTGGCGAATCGGGGGCGGGCGCCTGGAAGACCTGATATCCATCTGTGGCGCCTCCTGCGTCTGTCCATTGGATCCGGATACTTTGCGGCGAGGCCGGCGCCGCATCGACGGCATACGGCGGATTCGGCGCGCCATCGCCGATAGGGACGACCTCAGATGGACTCGCAATGTAGCCCCACAGCAAGAAGGCAAGCACCGCAAGAATTGGGATGATGATCATGAGTCGTTTGACCCAGTTCGGAATCATCGGGATCGACGTAACGACCCCGATCATCGTCGTCGAAGTGGCCTCGGGTATCTCGTCGGCGTAGTCGGCGCTCATCGGGGCGCCGGTTACGTCTATCTGGAACTGGTGTGGCGCCGGGGCCCCGAAGAATCGTTTCCGCACTGCGATGCCGGTTCGCACGCTCTGCGTCTGGCCTGGGTACAACGCGATTGAGCGTGGCGTGAAGCCGCATTCGAGAGAGTCTTCATCGTCTGAGAACATATATTCAACGTTGACCGGTATGTTTCCCGTGTTCGCGATGATGGCGTGAAACTCGGTCGACCGCTTCGTCGTGGCGGACTGAGGTGACAGTCTTGCGTTCATCTCGGTAAATGGTTCGACAACGACAACGGCGTCGTCGTATCCAATGTCGCTCGTATTTACCTGGGAGCTTGCACGTACGCCGAATGCGCGTGGCCCCGGAATGATGGTGGCTGAACGCTTCGGTGCGAACAGCACCTGGACGCTGATCTCGTCTTCCGGGAACAGTGAGACCGTGTCGGGCGATATTGATGTCCAGGCGAGGTCGTCGCCCAATATGTCGAGGCGGAACTCCTCAATGATAGGGCTTGTGTTGACGATCTTTACGGTCGCCATCGAGACCGCACCTGGCGCGACGTGCACCTCGTCTTGTTCTATGTGTATCTGAGGGATCATGCTCTGCGCTGCCGTTGTTCATGCCACGTTGGTGAAACCGCCATGATGTCGCAGTCTCGTTCCTGGCACATTCAGCTATCCGAGACTATCTCGATGATGTTGTTGTTGCCCCAGTCGGCGACTGCAATGTTTCCATCCGACAGGATCGCGACTTCAAAGGGGCTGCCGAGTTGGCCCGGATTTCGATTTCCGGGACAAGTTCCCGGCCCGAAAGCGCCGCTCATGTCCCCGGCGACTACTTTTACGGCGCCGCTTTCGACGCGCTGCACAAGGCTGTTGAACGTATCGGCCACGTACAGGATTCCATTGCCGTCGAACTCGACGCCACGTGGGCTGGTCAGGGCGGACGGCGGCCGAGGGCTCGACGACTCGGGGAATTCGCCGAAGCCAGAACTCAGGCCGAGCTGATTCGTAATCGTGCCGTTCGGATCGACCAGTCGCACGCGATTGTTTCCAGTGTCTGCGATCACAACGGTGCCATCCGGTGCAGACGACACATCAGCGGGACTGCGGAGTGTCGCATCTACGGCGGGGCCGTCATCGCCACTGTTTCCCGGGAGGCCCTGATGATTGCCGGCGATAAGCGTCGTTAATCCGTCTGGTTGCACGCGCAAAATCCGATTTTGCGCAGTATCCGCGACGAATAAATTTCCGAATTGGTCGATCCAAATGCCTTGTGGCACGCGAAGGCCGATCTGTGGCGTAGGCCGGGCTGTCGGGCCGAAGACGCTCTCCTCATTGCTGCCATCTTGATTCCCGACGAGATTCACGATGATGCCATCGGCGCCCACCTTACGTACTCGGTTGTTGCCCGTGTCGGAGATGTAGACATTGCCACTCGCATCGACCGCGACGTCGAACGGTTCGTTTAGGCGCGCTTCGGTGGCCTGGCCGCCATCTCCGCTGTTGCCGGAGGAACCGTCGACGGCGCCAGCGAAATTGTGCACGATGCCATCGGGATCAATGACGCGTATTCGGTTGTTTTTGGTGTCCGCGACAAAGATTCGACCGTCCTCGGTTGCCCTGATGCCCCTTGGATTGTTGAAGAGCGCTTTGACCGCTGGTCCGTCGTCTCCCTCATTTCCTGTCCTGCCGCAGGCGTCGCCGGCGATCACTTTCAGCTCTGACGTCGGTAGTGATTCCAGTTCAGCCATTACCGTCGCTGAACAGGCTGCGAACGACAAGGCCACGACAGCAAGCAGCGCTATCGGGATCATGACCGTCGGTCTATTGCTCTGCGAAGAAGGCGAGGACACTTATTGCCGTCCATTCGTTGCCGTCGAGGCTACCAGGGTAGGTTGATTCGATTGTCAGTTTGATTTTCGCCGTGTGGATCGGACGGATCTCTTTGATCTGCAGGTCCTTGACGTCATCGAATTTCACGATCTGCGTAGTGTCGTCGGCCTGGAGTGTCGCAGTCTTGATCCGTGGGTTGTTCTCCCAAGTGGCATCGCCATTCTGTATGCCTAACACGATGCCAATCCGATCGAGTGAAACGGCCGTATCGAACGCGATGATTATGTACGAGCCGACAACCGATGTCGCGGGGTCGGGCGCCCAATAAGTGGCGAGCGAGCTGTCGAGTATCGACCGCTGGGTACGCCCAGATAGGGTCGACGAAGCCACGACACGCGAGGGCTGTTCGAGGCCGATCTGTGGATGCTGTATCACTCGGATTCTTCCGACAGCCCGTGCCATGCCGTTCGTCACACCCGTGCGAGTGACCGGGATCGCGGCGATGGCCACGATCACGGCGACCAGTCCGACGAGGACGATCCGAAATGGTGTCCACCATGAGCGTTTTTCGGAACGTTCGCGGTCGTCGCCGCTTGATGTCGTTTCATCCGGGGCGAGACTTGCGTCCGACGAAGGTGTACGCGTTGCCTCGGTCTCGGTGGTTGGCGATCCCTCCCGTCCGGCGGTGGAAACATCAGCCGCGGAGCCATCGAAATCAGCGATCGCTGCCGGTTTCATGTCAGTCGCGGCCTTCTGCGCGTCGGCGAATTGTTTTTGGCCCTGTGCGAGCCACTTCGGAGCACTTGCGATGTCGCCGTCACCGCGCGTAATCAGCGACTTTGCCTTTGAGAGCCAACCCTGCGGCTCGGTACCGGTCTGCGAGATGATTGCAGCACCGGCGGCGACCGGCGCCAACCAAGATGCGTTTCCAAGACTCGCGGTCTGCTTGCCGCAGTTTCCGCATATGAGCGATCCATCGGCCACAGATGCACCACACCGTTGGCAAGGTTCTGTCCCGCGATCATCTTCGATATCGGTCGACCCATCGGCAACGCCGGCCACGGTATCGGTCGCAGACACTTCGTCGATGGATGGCTCGCTCACGTGAACTGCCGATTCGTGTGTGACCATCGAGGCCGGGGCGCCTTGATCCGCGGCGCTCGCGACATCGTCGGCGTTCCTGTACTCGTAGACATTGCGCTCTTCGGGCTCGGTCGAGTAGCCCTGCGTTTGCGGGGCGCCGGGCTGTGCTAGGTCTGTGTTGACGTGCTGGTCTTGGGCGGCGGCCGTGGCGACGACCGGCTCTGGGAACTCATCTGGGCTCGTCGCCCGCGGTTCAGTCGTGACGTCCTGGGTGAGTGGCCCACCACAAGACCAGCATGCGGTGGCGTTCGCGTCGGCAGCCATGCCACACCAGTCACACACATGCCTGCTTGCCATTCGACTCACGCCTCGCGCCACTCCTGCGATGGACCGCCAACTTGTTCGAAGCTGTCACAGTCAGTATTCGGCGCGACGATAAGCGATTGTTAGACAAAGATCAGGCATCGGCGAAAAATGGCGACGTGCCGACTCGCGGGCGAGGTTGGCAAATGGCCCGCTGAGAGCCTGTCCGCAAACCTCCGAGGCTCGACAATTGCGAAAAGCCAGAAAAGGGTGCGAGGGGGCTGAAATTGTGAGAGACTACATGTGTCATGTTCTTCGTGCGAGCGGCGAGGGCAGGCGACGGATGGAAGGCGAGGGCGATGCTTGAGAGAACGGTTTACAAGACGAGCGGGCGTGCGGGCTGGGTCGGTGTCGGGCACGGGAGGCGCGCCGCGCCGTGGGCTGGGCGGGGGCGTCTCGCTCTCGGTGTACGACTCGCTGTGTGTGTGCTCGTCGTGTTCGGTGTGCTCACGCCCCTGGCGGG
>SDBV01005114.1_pt1 | contig 18601 bp, 15 predicted proteins | sample 2277081 | NCBI WGS metagenome assembly SDBV01 (sample SAMN10402039, study PRJNA504765) | marine sediment metagenome | isolation source: marine sediment core GS10_PC15, 223 cmbsf | place: Arctic Ocean: Southern Knipovich Ridge | collected 2010 | reverse complement strand
CTCTAAGCGAATGTATATATTATGGTATATAAAATATTGTTCAAGTTAAAAAATTTACTTTGTTAAGCATTATGCCTTATTGTCCTCTGGAATATTTTAAATATATCAGGGGAAGCCCGTTGAAGAAAGCGATAGAAGCCTTGAAAAGCATCAAGTTGTAAGGTGCTTACATGAAATCCAGTTTAAGGGTATACGAATCATCCTCGAAGGTGACCTAAATAGGAGTTTTCTAACTTCGGCGACCAACTCCATGGATTTAACGGTTTTATCCAAAAGAGAGCCTACTAGCACCCATAATTATTATGTTATCGTAACCTTCCCTTTTTTCAAGGATCTATTCAGAGCGACCTGACATAGTAGAGCTAACCTGTTTTGACGCCGGTATTTCATGAAATCTGTGTTCCGGGTGATTCCATGCAGATTCAACTATACTCGTTTTAGCCAAATAATCGGACATCCTCTTTGTTGAGCTGACCCATCTCGAAAAGATCTTGCAGTTTTCAGGAGTTCCTCCACACTCGCAATGCCTCATAAAACAATCGGCGAACAATTTACTTTCCTCTACAACCTCAAACAATTCAAGCAAACTAATCTCTTCAGGATCCTTAGCAAATACATATCCTCTTTTGGGTTTAATGGCAGTCTTGACAAGTTTTGAGTCTACAAGCTTTTTGAATGTTTTTGACAAGCAGCTCTTTGGAATCCCCTCTGCCTTTGCGATCTCATTTAACGTGATCGGCATTTGTGTTGCGTGCCTGACCATATACATCAAAGCGTGCATAGCATAGGCTGTGTTTTGTTTAATTTTCATTACTTATGATCCACCACTTAACATAACTATAATAGATTTCGAAAAAAACAACTTTTTTATTACACAACGTCCTGCTTTTGATCGTAAATCTTCAGGTCATCTAATTTGCGATAAAGACTCGACAAACCTATACCTAACGCCTTTGCCGTATTCGCTTTATTTCCCTCGTATTTAGCTAGCACCATGGCAATATGTTCCTTTTCGTAACTTTTTAAAGCCTTGTTCAAATCGTCAAATTTTTCATCTAAGGCTTTAGGTGCCGGGCCTATCAGTCCGATATCCGAGGGCGTGATCTGGTCCTCTTCTGCAAAAATGATGGCTCGTTCTATGACATTTTGCAATTCTCTTATATTACCTTTCCATTCATAGTTCATCATTATCCGCATTGCTTCATCGGTCACACCTGTGCATTTTTTGCCCATCTGTTTATTGTATTTACTAATGAAGTGTTTGACCAATTCGGGAATATCCTCGGTTCTTTCACGCAACGTCGGAAGATGAACACCTACGACATTGACCCTGTAATACAAGTCTTCTCTAAACCTGCCCATTTTGATCTCATTCTGCAAGTTTTTATTTGTAGCAGCAATAAGTCTCAAATCAATATCTATAGGTTCAGTTGCCCCTACAGGCAATATTTGTCTTTCCTCGATAACTCGAAGCAATTTTACCTGGCAGCCTGTTGACATATATCCGATCTCATCAAGGAACAATGTGCCTCCATTAGCTACTTCAAATAATCCTTTTTTATCTGATGTCGCAGATGTGAAACTACCTTTCTTATGCCCGAACAATTCGCTCTCAAGCAATGTCTCGGGGATAGCGCTGCAATTTACCGCAACAAAACGACGTGAACAGTCCGTACCCAACGAATGTATCGCATGAGCAACCAACTCTTTTCCGGTTCCGCTCAAACCGGTTATCAAAACACTGCTTTTGGTGTTTGCAACTTTCCGTATCGTCTTGAACACCTGCTTCATGGCTTCAGATTCGCCGATGATCCGGTCGATACTGAATTTCGAGTCGATCTCCTGTTTAAGCTCGGCGTTTTCTGCCCGCAGCTTTCGATACTGGCACTGTTGTCTTATCTTCATCAGGATATCGTCGAATATTACCGGCTTCATCACATAATCGCTGGCACCGAGCTTGATAGCTTCGACAGCCATTTCGACCGTTCCGTACGCGGTCACCATTATCACACGCGTGTCAGGGCGTACTTTCATCGTCTCCCGAAGCACCTTGATACCGTCGGCTCCGGGCATCTGAATATCGAATATTGCAACATCGAATTCCTTTTTTGTTACGGCATCGATAGCGTCTGTCCCATTATCGACAGCGACTACATCCATACCTTCTTCTTCGATAACCTTGCAAAGCGTCTCTCTGAACGTCGACTCGTCATCTGCCAATAATATTCGATTTTTTGCCATCCTAAAACTCCCGCCAAACTATTAAAAACAAAATTGTTTATTGTGTTACATTTTCATTTTTGGTGTTGAAAAATTTGTCTTTAGGGCGTACCGGCAGACGTATCGTTACCGTCGTCCCTTTTCCAACTTCAGAATCCAGGTTTATTGTTCCGTCTATCTCCGTTACCAGGTTATAGCTGATATAAAGTCCAAGCCCGGTTCCTTTGCCAATCTCTTTGGTCGTAAAGAACGATTCAAATGCTTTACGGCACACTTCCTGTTCCATGCCGATACCGCTGTCGGTGATACGTATTTCAATCATCCCGTCGTTAAATTCGCTTGCTATTTCAAGCCGCCGATGTCCCTGGTCGTCTTGTTTGGCCTTGATCGCATCAAGAGCGTTTATCGTGATGTTCAAAAGTATCTGTTCAATGTGCAAAGGATTCACCCATACCATCGGCAGTTTGTCATCCAGTGTGCTGACGATATCCACCGATCGCGCTCGCTTATCGAATTTTATCAATGTAAGCGTACCTTCGATGATCCCGTTTATATCTGTCCATTTGTATTCGCTCGTCGCCGGACGTGAAAGGCTTAGCATCCGTTTGAGTATTATAGATATCCTTTCAACCTGCTGCGTAATCATATCAAGCTGTTGTTTTTGATCGTCATCTGTCAGTTTTCTTTGAAGATACTGCACCACCGAAGAAAGACTTGCAAGCGGATTACCTATCTCGTGTGCGATACCGGTTGCCATCTGACCGATGGCAACCATTTTTTCGCGCTGAGCCATCTCAATTCGAGATAGCTTAAGCATCTCGTTGATCTCGACTGTCTCTTCCGTTCGTTCCAGCAGATCATGCTCAAGTTTCTTATGAATTGTCAAATCCTGCCCGACGATTACAAACCCTAGCCGGTCACCGTCAACATCGACAACCGGACAGCATTTCGCATCGATATATCGTTCAGACATATTTGACAGGTTGAATTTTATCGTATTGGCCTTATCTGTCGTGACACCGATCAACTCCTTGACGTGGCTCTCCAGCGCCCTGGGGAAATCTTCAAGTCTCCATTTTTCTAAAGAACCGTCTAATTTGGACGCTCGTCGAGAAGACACTGCATCGCTGTTTTCATTTTTTGCATCCGGGTTGTCCAGCCATTGTTGTGCTGCGGGATTGCAGATGGCGACTTTGCCTGTGTTCGTTATAAACACCAAACCTTCACCGACCGCTTTGATGATAGCGCTAAGTACGTCCTGGTTTCGTGCCGCTTCCAGTTCCTTGGCTGTCATCCGCGCAATGATCGTACGAGTAAGATGCTGAGTAAGCACCGTCATAGCGACAAAAGCAACGAACGCACCAAGAACATAAACAGGATTTTGCCATAATGCGCCAGTTGACGACAGCAATAGCGGGTGATGGTGAACCCACGGCCATCCGTTCATTTCTCCGACAGCCATAAAACCATACATTGTTATCGCAGATATCCCAACGCAAAATGACAGCGTCCTGGGCAAAATGATAGTTGCGATGATTATGTGAAACACATAGAACAGAACGAACGGATTCATTATCCCGCCGGAAAAATGTATCAGCACCGTAAGGATAATAAGATCAGCTTCCACCTGGACCAGCCCAAGCACCTTATCGGTCGCCCTCGGCTCAGCCTGTTGATTGCTCAGCACAAGCTGGTAGCCAATATTGCATAGGAACAATACCGCCGCAGACGTATATACCGGAGTCGTACTTGACAAAACCGGAAATACATAAGTACACATAATCCCCGTTGCAACGAGACCTATCACCGCAAGCCACCGAAGCTTTATCAGCCACTTAAGCTGTTCGACAAGAACCCTGCGCATAAACCGAGGCTGCTTGCTGTCATCGGTACTAAATAGCTTTAATGCGTCTTTCATAGATCATCGCCTGTAAGTTAGGGACTATTCCGGCATCTCGAATATCTCGTTACATTCTTTCAGTTCTGCGATCTTGGCCTCGTCAAGCCCGATCTCATCGTCGGTAAGATAACATCCGGGATCAGGTGCCCATGGATCGTTGAAGTAAAGGTCGGCTCGAACCCGAAGGCTTCCGCCGCATGCGTCGAAGAAGTTGCAGAGACGACATCTGCCCTTGACATACCCTCTGCGGTCCCTTAGCCCCTTAAGCAGCGGCTCCTGGTTGTTGCTCCATATCTCGCTGAATTTTTTCTCGTGTATATCGCCAAGATCGTAATGCCCCCAGAACTGGTTGGCGTGAACCTTGCCGTTGAAATCAATACAACTGATGCCCACGCCGCTGGAGTTCATCCCTCCGCCGTTCCAGGTTAGCAACTCCCAAACCTCTTCCGCACGTTTCGGGTCCTCCCGCAATAGCTTAAGATAAAGGTAGACACCGTCTACATGGTTGTCCACCGTCAGAATATCTGTTGTCTTGCCTGCGTCTTTAAACGCTTTCGTCCTTGCCATGATACGCTCGATAGCATCTCTGCTCTGTGCGTGCGTAAGGTCATCGTCGCTGAACATCCCTTCGCCTCTTCCACTTGGAACCAGGTGATAGAAGCAAGCTCTTTCGATACCGTTTTCATCGAAGAAGTCGAACAGCCGATCGACATCCATCGCGTTCTTTTTCGTAAGCGTTAGTCTTAGTCCGATACGAACGCCCGCTGCCTGGCATGCCTTGATCCCGCGTACGGCACGCTCGAAAGCGCCGTCAACACCCCTGAACTTATCGTTGATCTCGCCGATACCGTCAAGGCTGATACCAACGTATGAAACTCCAATGTCCTTGATCTTTTTGGCTTCTTCGTCCTTTATCAGCGTTCCGTTAGTTGATATGACAACACGCAAACCCTTGTCCGCTGCATACTGCATCAGCCCAAAAAGGTCGGCCCGCATCAAGGGCTCACCGCCCGAGAACAATACCGAAGGTACACCGTAATCTGCCAGGTCGTCCAGCACTGCCTTGGCTTCTTCGGTCGTTACATCGTTGCACTTCTTACCCACGCCGCTGTCGTTATAACAGTGTACGCATTTAAGGTTGCATTCTCTGGTGATGTTCCAGACAACGATGGGGCGTCTTTCCGAGGCTTTTTTCGGAACAATTTCGCCGTCTCTTTCGCCGGCGTCTTTTTTACCATACCTAAGCCAGTCGCCCGGCGTGATCTGATCGCAATAGAGTTTTGTAATGTTAATCATAATTTCGCTTTAAGTTATCAAAACTTATTAACTTATCGGTTTACTTTTTATTTTTCTTTTCTTCTTCGTGTTAATTCGTGTAATTCGTGGCTAAATATATAAAACAGCCCGCGAAGCGGCTCCACAATTTTTCATTTTCATTTTTGATCTTTTAGTTTTTTTGGTATGTATTCGCAAAACGGTTCTTCCGCCATATAGTTACCCGTCGCCGCATAAGCCCTTGCTCTGCATCCGCCACACACTTTTTTGTATGCACACACTCCGCACTTACCTTCAAGTTTGCTTGTGTCCCGCATCTTTGCCAGGTCCTCGCTTTGGTACCAGATTTCCTCGATGGTTTGGGTGGTTACGTTACCGCAGTTGACCGGCAGGTACCCGCACGGAAACACGTCACCCTGATGACCTACGAAGATAACTCCAAGCCCGGCAAGGCATCCCTTGGTTGTTTTAGCAACACCATCAGTGTGCCCGCTCATCGCAGGGTGTCCCGATTTCGGCATAGGCTTGCTTCGCTTCTCCGCCAGGCCGCTCTCTCGTATAACCCTTTCATAATGCGGCCCGCACGTCACTTTAACCTGTAACTGCCCATGTGCATCCAACTCGGCAATTTTGAGCATCATCTTTTCGTATTCGGCAGCACTTAGCATTTCCTCTTCGTCGAATTCCTGTCCGCACCCGACAGGAACCAGCATGAATATATGCAGCGCCACCGAGCCAAGCGATTTTGCCAGCTCGTAAATTTCTTCCAGTTGACCGGCGTTATATTTTGTCATCGTAACATTGATCTGGAATGGAACCTCGTTGTCTCTAAGATTGTTAATCCCTTGTATCGCCGCCTCGAACGATCCTTCCTGTTGTCTAAGTTTATTGTGTACCTCGCTGGTCGCCCCGTCAAGGCTGATCGATGCACGCTGGATGCCGCTTTGTTTTACTTTCTTTGCGATTTCCTCGTCAATCAATGTTCCGTTGGTCGCAAGCGCCAGGATAAGCCCTTTACTCGATGCATATTCTATCACCTCGAACAGGTCGCCTCTGCAAAGCGGTTCGCCGCCTGAAAAAACCAGTATCGGCATAAAGCCTTGGCTTTGGCCCACATCTGCCAACTGATCGATCATCGCTTTGGACTGCTCCGTTGACATGTCGGTTATCACCTGCTCGTCATCTTCGACCCTTCTACAGTGAGCGCATGTCAGGTTGCATTTGATCGTCGTCTCCCAGAACAAAAGTCTAAGCATCTGTTTGTTTGCATCGGGTTTCACTATTGCTGATCCCTTTTTTCAACGTCTTCGGATATTATTTCTTTAGCCTGTCTTGCGATATTGTCGGCAAGCTGTTTTGCTTCGTCAACGCTATGGTTTTTCGCTATCGAGTTAATATTTTTTATCACGCAGTGCAGCAGCTTGTTAACAACGCGCGATACTGTCTGTTCCATCACCTCTTTACAGCCGGCATCTTCTCTTTCGCCGACGAAAAACCTTTCCATTTCGTTACGCCTGATCCTGTCGAAATTCCCCTTGATCTGACCGATCAGCGGGCCGATGTCCCACGTCTCGAACCAGTCCATAAACTCGTCGCTCTGCTGACAGATGATCTCCACTGCGTTTTCAACATCATCTTCCCGCAGCTTCGTGTTTTCATGGACCACCTGTGCAAGATCGTCAACGCTGTAAAGATAGACATTCTCAAGCTCGTTTATCGCAGGATCAAAACTCCTGGGCACCGCGATATCCACTATCAGCAGTGTCTTGCCTTTTCGCTGGTGCATTATCTTTTCAAACTGTCTCTTATCGAACAAGTATCCCTGTGTCGCCGTCGCAGATCCGACTACGATGTTTGCCTGGCAAATGTTCTCGTCCAGATTCTCCCACATATCCGATGCTACCCCATGTTCTTCCGCGACCGCTTTACCCCGATGTTCAGAGCGGTTTATCAGCGTTATGTTTTCGCATTTTATATGCAGGAAGTGTTCTACCAGCAGCTCTCCCATTTCGCCGGCACCGATCACTTTTACCTCAGCAGCCGTGATGTCTTCAAAAAGCTGACATGAAAGCTCGACCGCAACACCTGCAACGCTAACCCGTCTGCTGTTTATCGAAGTGTTCGTGTAGATGTCCTTGCTCGTTGAGAACGCACAGTGGAACAGCTTGCTCAGCACCTTGCCCGCACTGTTTATCCGATTCGCAAGACGAAAACTTTCCTTAACCTGCGCATTGATCTGCGATTCCCCCACAACCATGCTGTCAAGGCTCGCCGTTACTGTTAAAAGATGCCGTACCGCTTCGCCGTCATAAAGAATATACAGATACTCTTTGAATTCATCGACAGCCGTCTTTCTGCTATCGGACAAAAACTTCACCAGCTCATCGGCATTAAGTGCATCCTCGTCTTCTGTCGCACAATAAATCTCCACGCGATTACACGTAGAAAGCAATACGAACTCGCCTGCCGGGTGCTTTCCCTTAAGCTCCATAAGCGCATCGCGGGCTTGCTGTGAATCGAAAGCAAGCTGCTCTCGAACATCAACCGATGCTGTCTTATGATTTAGCCCTGCAAGGATTATCCGCATTACTTACCCGCCTCGATCGTAGTTGCTGTGTTATTGCTGAAATCATGTGCCGATCCGCAGAATATTGTCGCACCAACAAGAGCGAACAGTATCAAAAACACCGCCACCAGCGTCATCTGTGCGATCCGCTTAGCGCTTAGCGATACCGCTTCTTTTAAAATAAGTATGATACCGATAAGTACCCACGCTACTGCTATTACAATTATCTTAGAATCCGTAAGCCAGTCACCGGTACTGATCGCAAGCATCTCGGACCGAACTACCGCAACACCTATCCCGCTTACCAGGCCGAAAGTCATCAACGCAAAACAAGTCCTAAGTCCAAGAATGTTCATCCGCTCCAGCGTCTCTATGTTAGGCAATCTGCCGACGACCTTATTGATCTGCTTGTGTTTAAGACGCCACCTGCACAGCAAGAACAAAACACTCATCGCTCCTGCAAAGACTATCATCGTCCCGGATAATGTCATCGAAAGACCGTGAAAGATTATCCAGGGCGTCTTTGCATGGTGTTGAAGTCCACTGGCAGGTTTCGCCACTACCGCCGAAAGTGCCGTCACCCCAAACATGATCCACGCCATCACGGACCCGAACCAAACCTGCTTGATAACGATGCTAAGGAACAGGTATGTAAGTCCAAGCACCACCGTCAAAACAACCATAGACTCAAACAGCCCCGTAAGCGGGATCGCTCCGACAGCGACCGCCCTAAACACCAGCAGAACCGACTCAAGGCAAACTCCAAGAGCTATTAGTGATATTAATGTGCGTCTGTACCTGTCCCTCCCGCGGGACAACTGCAAAAAACCCACGACAGCGCCTAATGCAAAGACCGCAAGCACTGATAAAAATAATATTTTTTCGATTGGCGGTAATTCAAACATGTTATAACCTTAAAAAGATCGCTAAAACTAATCCGTACCATTGACGATATAAGTAGGAGGAACTTTCTTTAACTCTTTAATCGTCCCAAGCCCGCTATAATTTTTCACTCCGCATGTTTCGCTCATTCTCTCGATCGTATTTTTAACCTCTTCGTCACTGGACCCGTGCACCATCGTATAGAAGTTGTATGGCCAGTCGTCACTGCATGGTCGTATATAAGCATGAGAAACCTCTTCAAATCCCGCAAGCTGCTCGCCGACCTCCTCAAGTCGCTCCTCAGGAACCTCCCACACCGTCATCATCCCCGCCTGCAACCCCACTTGAAAGTGATTTATGATCGCACCGATCCGCCTAAGCTTCTTATTCTCGGCCCAGCCGTTCAAAACACCAAGAAGTTCGTCGGTCGTGATCGACACCTCTTTCGCCATATCTTCATACGGCGTAAGGCTTTTCGGCATTCCATGTTGTATTGCCTTTACGACCTTGCGTTCAATATCGTTCATTTCGTTTTTCAATTCTGGGAATCCGCCTGCTATCAAAGTCTAAGAGTTTATTAAAAATGAGATTATACAAAAAAGCTCATCAAAACGCAACAAATCTGTCGTTATCATATATTTCGTGCGATTTAAGGCCCATATTTACGAAAAAACTTGAATTATCGAATAACTTTTTGTAAAAGTAACCCATTATAAACCTTTGCGGAGACTAATATTTATGAGAACTATAAGGATCGCATCCAGGGCAAGCAAGCTGGCGTTAACACAATCAAACCACATCGCCTCTCGATTAAGAGACTTGTCCGATAATATCGATGTTCAGATCGTCGAAATTTCAACAAAGGGTGATCGTGACAAGTCTGATTTCCTCTACAAAGTAGGAAGTATGGGTTTTTTCACCTCAGAGGTCGAAAATGCCCTCCTCGACGGGCGAGCGGACCTGGCAGTACACAGCCTAAAGGATCTTCCCACCGCCATTAGAGAGGGCCTTATAGTTGCCGCCATACCAGTTCGCGAAAATGTCGCAGATGCCCTTATCAGCAACAAAAAGGCCGATTCCATCGAAGATCTGCCCGCCGGAGCGACCGTCGGGACCTCAAGCCTTCGAAGAATAGCCCAGCTAAAACGCATTCGCCCCGACCTCGACTGTCAACCCCTCCGAGGCAACGTCGAAACACGCGTCGGCAAGGTAGAATCTGGCCAGATCGACGCTATAATAATAGCCGCAGCCGGCCTAAACCGCCTCGGACTTTCTGACAAAATAACCGCCATCCTGCCCCCGGAAAAGTTTGTCCCGGCCCCGGCGCAAGGTGCTTTGGCGGTTCAAATTCGCGAAGATGACACCGAACTCGCTGAGATCGTAAAAAAACTGGACGACAAAGACGCACGAATCACCGCAGAAACCGAACGACGTATCCTCGCGGCAATGCACGGCGGATGCAGCATACCGCTCGGAGTACACGCAAGGACAAAAGGCAACGATGTCCTGATAGATGCCGTCATAGCAGATGTCGAAGGCAAAAACGTCATCGAAAAATCGATAACCGCTCCTGTCGAGCAAGCTCTTGATGCTGCCGATAAACTCGCTCAGGAACTATTAGATGCTGGCGGCAGAGAAATACTAGACAAAATAAGAACCGAACGCGATGAGCAAACCTAAGGGCAACACGCCTTTAAGCTTCATAAACGTGTTCTATCGGTAGGGTGATATAAAAGCTTGTGCCTATGCCTTCATTGTTTTCGGCACGGACCTGCCCGTTGTATGCTGAGATAATTCGTTTTACTATCGCAAGACCAAGCCCCGGACCCTTACCATTGCCACTGACGCCAAGGAATGGATCAAATACATTTTCAATTTTTTCGGTAGCCCCGCACGTATCCGAGAAACACAGGCACATCTGATCGTTCTCTATATCACAGCTTATCGTCAGGCTGTGGGCATCTTGTCCGTCAGTACTTTCTATGGCATTTTGTATCATTATAAAAAACACCTGCTCCAGTTCACGCGACGATATATGAACACACGGAACAATATCAGTGCCGGTTGTGATTACTTGCAGATGAGCGTGTTGGGCGCTTTCGCTGAAAACAGCTACGATTTTCCCTATTGTTTGTCCCAGGTCGATCGGCTCTGCTTTAGGCTTTGGGGATATCTGAGCAGCTTCGTAAAACTTATCGATGATAGCCACTGATCCCGATATTTTTTCCAGGCAGTTCTTAAGGTTCTTTTTGATATGTTCAGAGCCCAACACGGTTTTCAGTTCGCCGATCGCTTTCAATAGAAAAACTTTGCCTACCGCAAGAGGTTTGCTCAACTCGTCGGCCATCTTATCGCTAACGGCGCCGAGAGCTGCCATTTGTTTGTTCTCGTTCATCTCTTTTCTAAATGAGTCAAGCTCTGCCATCGCCTTGGTCCGCTGTGTGATATCGACAAGGACACCGATAACACCGGCGATGTCTCCGTCTCTATCTCGCATCGCACTAAAGCACGCCTCAAACGTAGTCCCTTTAATGAACACCGTCGAGACGCAGTCCACGCCGTTAAGGGCCTTTTGACCTAGTTCGCAAAGGTCTTTTGTTTCCGGGAAGACCTCACTGATACGTTTACCAATAGCATCGTTAGCATTAAAGTCGATCGTTTCCAGAGCCTTGCCCTCTATGAAGCTTAACCTTTGTTCCTTATCTGCTACAAACAGGATCACAGGTGATTCCGTTGCGATAGTATGAAAACGAAGATCGCTTTTACGAAGGGTTTCACGGGTTTCCCAGTAGAATATGCTCAGAACCCGAGTAAGGCTTATTGCAAGCACGACCGCGCAGATGCCTCTAAATATCTGTACTGGAGCGCCGATGCTGCTTTTAAATGTGACATAATTAAAAACAGATGCAGGAAAGAAATCCGCCTGTTTTACGAACAAACCTGCAAGTATTCCATAGATGAAAAATGTGGCAAAACCGATCCTAAGGTTAAGGATGACCTTGGAATGTTTGGTCCTTTTTAATTCCGGAAGCTGAAGGCTCAAAGCGTATGCTGTAAGAACCGTCCCGGGAAAACACAACAGGTATCTCGACCATATATCCCACATCAGAAAGGAATGCTCAAAAACAAAAAAGAAAACTATCCAAAGAACAAATGCCAATGGCGTTATCAGGCCGACCCAATACTTTTCGTTTTGTTTTTGGATCGCGATCAATTTGACGCCAAAGTGAATAAGGAACAAAAAAGACAAAGGAAGGGTAATCGCCCTTATTATTTCAAGCGTTACAGTATTGCCGCTTTTATCTATAAGGATAAACAGATCAAGCCATTCGTTTATACCGTGAAATATACCAAACCCCGCTATCAGGTGCAGGTGTTTCGCAAGTTCAAACATGCTGCCTCTCTTGGGGTATAAAAGTATAGCAAACCCAAGAATGAAAAATGCAAGCCCATAGATAAAGAATACGAACTCCATGTATAATCCCAATCCCCAATAAACATTCTGACGAAACCAGACCGAACATGCATCGTATCAAAGCAAAAGGGGATAATCAATCGAATTAGCCGTAAAATTAATAAGATGTTTAAAAAAACAAATCTAATGGTCGCTTGTCAACAAGGTAACACCTTCCCTGCTAAGGTAATCGGTTAACTATGAATTGACACCCCGCCCCCATTAAAGTGTTACAATATCTTCGAGATTGATTTTTTCCCAATATTCCTATAAAATCAGTCTTAACGGTTATCCAGAAAGTTTACATAACTTGTTGAAATCGAACAGGTTCGAGTTTTTGAGGAAGACAGGTTATTTGTTTGAAAGGAAGCTGCATGAAGATTGCGTTGAAATTGATATCTATATTAATAGTTTTAGCATTGTCGGCGTCATGCAAAGAAGCAGAACTGGTCATAGAAGAGCGTCTCGAACCGCAGCAAGAACAGGTCATTCCGCCAAAAGAAACTGCAAAACCAGCCCTTGGCACGTTCGGGGATACGACGGTTCGCCAGGTCGAGGTTCGGGAAGTCGTACAAGCCGGTTCCTACACATATCTGAAGGTCAAAGAAGATCAGGATCTTTATTGGATCGCTATTATCAAAGACCGGTTGGAAGTTGGCGATAAGTTTTCTTTCGCCGGTGCCGCTAAAATGGAAAACTTTAGAAGTAGGGAACTGCAAAAAACTTTTGACGTGGTCTATTTTCTTGGCGGTATCAGCAAGAAAGACACGCCGGCAACCGAAGGACATCTAACAGTTGCTCCAAAAGAAACTATCATATCTGCTATCGATCCAATCCCGAATACTTCCGTTCACGAGGTAAAGGTTCTGGAAGTCGAACACGCCAATTCATACACATATCTAAAGGTCAAAGAGGATCAGGCGGTTTACTGGATCGCTATTATCAAACGCGAGATAGAGATCGGCGAAGAATTCTCATTCGGACATACGCTTAGGATGGAAGCCTTTAAGAGCAAGAATCTGAAGAAGACTTTTGCGGATATCTATTTTGTCGAAAGGATAAGCTTAGAAGACCAGGCAGCAACCAAAGCACAGCCGACAGCTGTTGCCGGGCATGAAAATATTACAGCCGAGAATATTTCTGTCGCTCCTGCCCAGGGTGGGGTTTCTATCGGAGAACTGTTTGCCAACAGGACCGACTATGCCGATAAGACAGTACGCGTTCGCGGACAGGTTACTAAGTTCCGCAAAAACATTATGGGTACCAACTGGGTGCATCTTCAGGACGGAACGGGCCAGGCCGGGACCGATGATCTGACTGTTACCACCGATCAGACCGCTGCTTTCGGCGAGGTTGTAACGTTTGAAGGCACGATAATCCTGAACAAGGATTTCGGGGCCGGGTATTCCTACGAAGTGATAATGCAGAAAGCCAAAAGAGTAGAATAAGATCAGTCTTTTGGCGATATGGTAACCTTTACAAAGTCTTCTATGCCGTTATTTTCGGTTGTGTTATCTTTTTTCCATCTGTTACCCTTTGGCTCGATACAATTGGGTGTATATGCGATGCCGATCTTGCCATTGTTGGAACAAACATTGCCTTTTAATGTCGGGCCCGCTGCTTCATAGACAAGTATGCCGCTGTCGATGTTTTCGGTGCAGGTGTTTTGTAATATCTGAGGGTTGCTCCCTTTCGAGCCGACAGATATCCCGTTCTTTTCATTTTGTGTGCAAAGGTTGTTTCGCAATACTGGGTTTGCTCCGTTGTAAACATATATCCCGGACGAATCGACATTCTTTTCGCACTTGTTATTAGCGATAACCGGGTTGGTATTAGGGTCCTGTATTTCTATCCCGCAATACTGGTTTGACGAGCAGGTATTACCGTCTATTATTGGGTTCGCTCCGTTACCGATATAGATGCCGGTCTTTGTGTTGGATGTTGCCAGGTTGTTATTAACCGTAGGCGTTGTGCCTGCGCCTACGATATTGATCCCCCGGTACCGGTTCTTCGAGGCAGTGTTGTTTTGTATCGTTGGTTTGGCCCCTTTGGAGACCATTATACCGTCGTATTTATTTTCAACGCATCGGTTGTCCGAAAGTATCGGTGCGGTTCCGTCGTCTTCTATAAGTATTCCATAGTGATTTTGCTTGCAGAAGTTCGAAATGACCTCGGCTATTGATCTTTTAGCGAGTTTTATACCGCAATTGGTGTTGTTCAGGCATCGGTTCATTTCTATCAAAGCCATCAGTTCTACATTGGAAACAGATATTCCAGATCCTTCGTTTTCGCTTAAGAGGTTTCCGCTTATTCGAGCGCTTGCTTTGTCAGTAAGCAAAATACCGTGCAACTGGTTTTTGTTTATCCTGTTAGAGTCGATAACAGCGTAAGTTGTGTTTCCGGTTACGATGATGCCGTTCTGGCCGTTCTCATTGCAGATGTTTCCAGATAGAAAACCCGATGCGCCGTTTTTGACGATGATCCCGTCTGCGTTTTTACTGCATCGATTGTTCTCAAGCGTTGGCTTGGTCAGTCGACCGCTTATTTCTATCCCGGCTGTGGAGTTTAAAAGGCAAACGTTTTGCTTTATCATGCCCTGTGCGGCACCTGCGATACTTATCCCGATGCTGTTTTCGATGCACTCGTTGTCAGTTACAACAATATTTGTTTTGCTGCCATAAATTTCGATACCTACCCCGCATTTTTCGATACGGTTATTTTCGATCTTTCCTACTGCTTCGCCTTTTACTGAGATCGCCGACAGGCTATGGCTGTGCAGATCGTTGTCATAGATATTGCAAACTGTTTGTGAGCTTATCGCTATGCCGTTTTTACCGCCTTGGATGGTAGAATTGCTGATGTTTGCCCTTCTGCCATTAATCTCGATAACGATTCCTTCGCCGCCGTCGTTAGCGCGAAGATTAAAGTCAATATCCTTGATAGTTATCTCCGACGAGGCTTTAAGGACATATTGTCCGGAATATTCGATGCTTACACCGCCGGCAACGCCGAAACTGCTTAGTGTTAGCGGAACTTTTGTAAGAAGCTGCTCTTTATATCTTCCTTTACCTATAAAAATAACGGCTCCTTCCGAAGCCTTCCCGATAGCTTCGCCGATAGTCTTGCTGCCGGAAACATCTTCTATGTTTACCGTTAACACTTGCCCGTCTTCATTGCCGAACAGTTTCCCCGCTTCGATAAGCCTATGGCACATATCTATGGATCGTTTATAGGCATCGTCGCCGGCAATGCTTTGTGCCTCTTTGTAAAATTCTATCGAGGTTTGCAATTCTCCGTTTTGCTGAGCAGCCGCAGCATTGCCTGCAAGTTGTTCGATACGTTCTCTCACCGAAAGGTCTTCCGATATTTTTTTTAAAAGCCCGCTTACTTCACTGATGCTGTCGCGTGTGCTTTGGCTGTCCTCGTATTGCAGTGCTTTCGAATAATAATCGACAGCAAGCTTTAAGTTGTCAAGCGCGCGGGCGTTCCGTGCTTTTTGCAGGTACAGGTTATTGTAGCAATCATCGATCGCGGTTTGCACCACCGGGCTGTACTTTATTGAAAGCGTCTGCTGATAAAGCTCTATCGCCTGCGTCCATTGGTCCTTAAAGTGCAGCGTTTGTGCCGTGTCAAAGAGTTGCCCATACTTTTGTTCGGCGATCTCGGCAAGTTTTGCCTCCGACCTCTTGATGACCTCAACGGCCTCTTTGTTCTGAGGATCGGCAGCCAGGAGTTCTTTGGCGCAAGCAATCGCTGATTTAAGGTCCAAAGCTTCAAAAGAATTGTTTGCCCTTGTTAATAACTCGTCGATCCTTTCGGCGACTTCTACGTTTTTTTGATGCTCAGCTTCCCATACAACCAAAGCATCCAGGGCGGAGATAGCCTGCTTAGAGTCCGGGTATTGATCGATAAGCTCACCGGCGGTTTCGATGGCCTGCTGATATTGTCGATCTGTCGCGAGTTGCTGTGCCTGTGACCACAACGTAAGAACCTTTTGGTTCGTACGTACCATGTTCATGATAAACACCCAGCCGCTGACAACGGCAACAATTGCCAGCACCGGAAGCACGATCCTAAAAATGTTTAAAGCTCTCTTCATCCGTGACGCTTCAAAACCATACAACAAAGACATAAACTACGTTTATACCGAAGCTGGAAGTATATATGGCATATATCGACAAGTCAAGCAGGCTAATATTACCTCGAAGAAACTGGTAAGATAGGTTACAGAACGTACCGAAGAGATATGTCCTGGAATGAGGCCTGATTAATCAACGGCTGCCTGTATAAGCACCTAATAATATTGATCTTAAAGTCTAGTGACTCTTCTACCTATGCGATTATTTATCTTTTGAGAAAACTTCGCAATTGCAGTAAATACTCACTATATTATAAAAGTAAATAAATCCTAACTTTTTTCTTGACAAAAGGTGAACCGGTGCTGTAAAGTAATTATGGTTGAGTCTGTGAATGTGAACTCATTCACAAGTGAAGGAAATATGAGATGTCATTTTATTCCAAACGAGACCGTTCGGCAGCAGTTGGTGAGACTTCGGGAGTGCATCAAATTGCAGAACGGGGGCAGCAAAACAGCAATAGTAGAGAGTCTGTCTGCATCGGCGATTGGATCCTGTCTCAAATTAATAACTACCTGTCATTTTCCGAAGGGCTTTAGTACGCCCGATCCCGGATAAGAATCAAGATCCATTTAAACAAAAAAAAGTGAATAATTAACAGAAGATGCAGTAGTCGTAAGGAGTTTTAACGTGGAAACTACGGGAATAAAAGACCTTAGCCAGGAGTTCCTCTATCATGTTCGCCAACTGCCGGGTGGCGAAAGTATTGATAAGTGTATTCAATGCGGGACATGTTCGGGGTCATGCCCTACAAGCGGTGCTATGGAGTACAGTCCAAGGGAGATCATCGCAGCACTTCGTGCGGGAATGCTAAATCGTGTTCTTAAGTCTAATACCGTTTGGCACTGTGCATCGTGTTATTCCTGTTCTGTAAGGTGCCCTGCTAAAATACCCTTTACGGATGTCATGTACGAACTGAAACGTTTAGGAATAGAACACGGGATCGTTCCTCGCAGAAATACCAATTCAGTAATGGCTAAAGCGTTCACTGAGGGTGTCTACAAATATGGCAGAAGTGCTGAAACAGAGATGATCATTAAATACTATCTAAAAACAAATCCTTTTAAAATGCTTGCTCTGCTGCCAATGATGTTGAAATTAATATTAAGGCGAAGAGTGACTTTTTTGCCCCACAAGATAAAAGATATTAAGAATTTCAGAAAAATGATTATGGCGGTTGAGAATAAATAGCGGAGTGTAAAATGGTGAATACAAAAGCATTTTCGTACTTTCCGGGCTGTTCGGTAATGACAACTAACAAGGCTTATGATACGTCTACAAGAAGTGTGGCAGGTGCGTTAGGCATGGATCTTGAGGAACTTGACGACTGGAACTGTTGTGGTGCGACGGCATATATGGCCATACATGAAAAGAAGTCTTTTTTACTTTGTGCTCGAAATCTGGCGTTAGCAGAAAGACTAGGCAAGGATCTTGTTACTGTTTGTAATGGATGCTATCTTATAATGAGGAAGACAAGTAAATACATGGCTGAAAATCCTGAGCTTAACGATGAGATACAAAAGGCCCTGGCTGCAGGAGGTATGAGCTACAACAATACTGTTAATGTCCGGCATTTTCTTGATGTTATTGTTAATGATATTGGTCAGGAGGATGTCAAAGAAGCTGTAACTCGACCGTTGAAAGGATTGAAAATTGCACCTTACTACGGTTGTCAGATCAGCAGGCCGTTTGGAGAGATCGACGACCCGGAGGACCCGCAGATGTTGGATAAACTTATTGATTGGCTTGGCGGTGAAGCTGTGCCATTCCCATTAAAAGCAAAATGTTGCGGGGGCATGATGATGACGACGCAGCCGGAAATAGGACAGGAGCTTTCGGGGAAAATCCTTAAACATGCACGTCGGACCAAAGCGGATTGTATTATTACGGCATGTCCTTTATGCCAGATCAATCTTGAAGCCTACCAGAAACAAATAGGCAAAATATCCGGCAGCGATTGTGAAATTCCTGTCCTTTACTTTACCCAATTGATGGGCGTGGCGCTTGGATTGAACGATAATGAACTGGCGATAAGCGATTCAATTACAGATGTTAAGGGAATGCTTTTGGAAAAGGTGAGTGTCAAATGATCAAAAGAGAACAAGAACATCGTATTGGAGTATATATTTGTCATTGCGGAACCAACATATCGCACACAGTAGATATTG
>SDBV01005112.1_pt1 | contig 18608 bp, 17 predicted proteins | sample 2277081 | NCBI WGS metagenome assembly SDBV01 (sample SAMN10402039, study PRJNA504765) | marine sediment metagenome | isolation source: marine sediment core GS10_PC15, 223 cmbsf | place: Arctic Ocean: Southern Knipovich Ridge | collected 2010 | reverse complement strand
GCCGACAGTCTCAATCTCTATGCTTTTACCCTCAACTCGCCCCTTTCTTTTATAGATCCCTACGGACTGATGTCGAGTTTTTACGATCGTTTACGATCGGACTATGATCGCACACGAGATCCACTTCGTGATTTTCCAGTTGGCCTTGGTTGCCACATCAATCACACCTCTACGTCACTTACCAAAATGCCCAAGGCTCGCACTAGCCTCGATGGTATCCTCGTCCAGTCCTACCGTCTAGATGGGAAAGAAAAATGGGTTATTGGGAAAGGTATGTAGCGTTGGCCATGATTATGCTATGGGTAAACAGATTAGAGGGATAGATTCATGGCATTTTATTTGTCATAATATAGCAGATCTTTTATGCTTTTTTCTAAAATGGACTTTAATTGGTTCATTGGTGGCCTCCTTTGTCAACCTTTTAGTTTTAAAGGAAGTTGCTTTTTTTCACAGACATAATTTTTTATACACTGCCTTTTTTGGTGATGAGAAATATGATAAGTTGACCACTGTTCAAGGAGATTATGATGAAAATTAAAATATACAGGCTTATTTTTTGGGGAACCATATCGATGTTGCTCTTTTCTCATAAAAAAAGCGTTGATCTAGAAAAGCAATGTTTAAAGAAAGCTGAGGAAATCTTAGCAGACAAAACGGTTAATCCTTTCAGTAAAATAAAAATAAAGCTAGAGATTGCGACAGCAACACTCCATAAAGAGGGAAAACTTTCAGAGAAAGAGTCCAGAGAAACGGATGCGTTGATGAAAATGTTAATGACTGGATGGAGTGAAATGATATACAGCAAAATGCTTATGGAATCCGCTTCCAATTTGCAAAAAGCAGTACAAACATGCAGGCAAATCCCAAATTCGGAGGCTCGTGTGCTCGCTATGTGTGATTTAATAGGGTATTTTGCCAGGGCAGAAGATATAGAAAATGCAAAAAAACTCTTCGAAGAGGCTAACAACCATTTCTCTCTCATGGATCCTTCTAATGAGAGAGTAGCACAAGAGATACAAGCTGCTCTATTTGTTGCACAAAGTTACATCAATCCCGAAGAGGCACTTAAGTTTATAAAGGAATCAAAAAACCCTCGTACACGAATTTTTGCTTTAGGCAGTGGTGGTGTATCTTTTGGGAAAAGGAATAAGGAGAGATCAAGGTATTTGTTTAAAGAAGCTTATGCATGCATAGATGATCTTATTGCTTCTGAAGAAGAAAAGAAAATCTGGCGTTTGAGCATTGCATTTGATCAAAGTATCTACGACAGGGAGACCGCAAGGGAGGTATTTAAGAAAGGTCTTGAAGAATTTGATACTGTTGATGCAGATGTTCGCATAGAGTTTTTAAATTCTCTCGCTGTATTGGGAGCTTCTTTGAATGATCATGCAACGCACAAATTTATTGAAGAACTTATTTCCTCTACAGATTCTATGAATACTCCCCAAAAGGATTTTATCTATAGCACTGTCGTGAGCGCAGAGGCTTTTCTAGGCAATTCCAAGAAAGCAGTAAAATTTTTAAGTAAAATACATGATCCGGGGATAAGGGAAAACATCGTCACAATTACTGTCATAAAACTAAGCAAACAAGACTTAAAAAAAGCCTATGATTTTATCTCTGAAATTCCTGACAAGAGTTTGAGAGCCTTATCTTTAGCAAAAGCAGTATTTAGACAGTATGATTAGGAAAAAAACTTTTCCGATTCTTTTTGAAGCAAGTGGTGAAAGGTCTTGTTCCCTATAAGTTTTCAACAGGCGTCTAAAATATCTATTGATGATGTTTGATAAATTTGCAGCTTTCACTTGAGTAATTTTTTTCTGATGTAAAAAATATTTTCTCCAGCGTTCCCTCCTAACAAAAAATTTTATTAGGACATTATAACTTTGCGCTTACATAATGATATTTTACATTGAAAATATCGAGGAATAAAGTTACTCTTTCTGCATGGATTTATGTTGTGGACTCGTTGGACTTCCCAATGTGGGAAAATCAACAACTTTTAATGCTCTGACAAAAAATCGAGCAGATATTGCGAATTACCCGTTTTGTACGATTGAGCCCAATGTGGGAATTGTCAACGTACCGGATGAACGTGTGGACTATTTGGTGCATATGTTCAAATCGGAAAAAGAAGTCCATGCGGCTTGCAAATTTGTTGATATTGCAGGGCTTGTTAAGGGCGCGTCTACAGGAGAGGGATTAGGGAATCAATTCTTGTCTCACATCCGAGAGGCTAATGCCATTTGTCATATTGTGCGCTGTTTTGAAGATATCCATGTGACCCATGTGCAAGGGGAGATTGATCCTGTGTCTGATATCGAAACAATCAATGTGGAACTGATTTTAGCAGACTTGCAAATGTTGGAAAACAGCCTTCCCAAATTAGAAAAAAGAGCCAAACTAGAAAAAGAGGTGAGAGAAGATTTAGAGATTCTAAAGGCAATAAAAGAGCATTTAGATGCAGGAAAAAGCGCGCGCACATTCCCACTTCCAGAGGGAAAGAAATATCTCTACAAGCTCTATCCTTTCATTACAGCAAAGCGTGTGTTGTATGTAGCTAATATTGCAGAAGAAGATGTGCCTCAAATGACCAACCCATTTGTTGAAAAGGTCAAAGAATATGCTAGAAAAGAGGGCTCTGAAGTCATCACTATTTGCGCAAAACTTGAAGATGAGATTTCACAATTGGATGAAACAGAAACCAACGATTTTTTAGAATCCCTAGGCTTGAAAGAATCGGGATTATCTAAGTTGATTAAAGCCAGTTATATAATGTTAGATTTGATCTCTTTTTTAACAGCAGGTCCAATGGAAGCGCGTGCGTGGACAATTCAAAAAGGCATGACAGTGCAAGAAGCTGCAGGGGAAATCCATTCGGATTTAGAAAAAGGATTTATCAAAGCTGAAGTGATTTCTTTCGAAGAGTTGAAAAAATATCCGTCTAGAGTGCAAGCAAAGGAAGCGGGCGCAATAAGACTTGTCGGAAAAGACTATATTGTTCAAGATGGGGATGTGGTTTTAATTCATGCAAATTAGACCAATAATAAAAATTAAATATATGAATTAGGTTTAAAATTTTCAATCAGAATGAAGTCAAGGGTGCTGCTTAAGCAGCACCTATGAGATCGATATTAACCTATTGGTTAATAAGATCGAAAACAAAATTATACTGACGTTTAAGCGTCAGTTTTGATTGAAAAGAGAAGCATGGATTTGTATAGTTAATTTTTATTATTGGTCTTAGATGTTTATTGTTCTTATAGGGGTTGTTTTTTGTCTGGCTGTTTTGCTTTTTTTGCTCTTCTGGCAAAAAAACAAACTGCATATTGAAAATGAAGTTTTAAAAGGCAGGCTCAATGATCTTGAGCACAACAAGCAAGTATTTCAAGCCCTTTCTCAAGAAGCTCTAAAACAAAACAACCAGCTTTTTTTAGATCTTGCAAAAACCTCCTTTGAAAAATATAACTCTCAATCAAAATCCGACTTTTCTCAATTTATTCAGCCCATTCAAAAATCGATCGAAAAATTTGATCAAAAAGTAGATACATTGGAAAAACAGCGCATCGGTGCTTTTGAATCGATCAAACAACAGATGCAATCGATGATGGAAGTAGAAAAGCACTTAAGAAAAGAGACAAGTCAATTAAAAAATGCGCTCTCAACGCCGCATGTTAGGGGAAGATGGGGAGAATTGCAGCTAAAAAAAGTAGTCGAACTTGCTGGCATGGTTGAGCATTGTGATTTTTCCACACAGATGACAACAAATCTCGATGGCAGTTCCTATCGTCCCGATCTTGTCGTACATTTGCCAGGTCAAAAGACTATCATTGTGGATTCAAAAGCACCGCTAGAAAGCTATTTAAAAGCGCTTGAGGTGGAAGATGAAGAGAAAAAGGAACATCTAATTGAGCTGCACGCCAAACACGTCAAAGCGCGTATTACAGAGCTTTCAAAAAAATCCTATTTTGAAAAATTTGATCCCACACCAGAATTTGTAGTGTTGTTTTTGCCAGGAGAGATGTTTTTTTCAGCGGCGCTTCAAAAAGATCCGATGTTGATTGAATATGGGGTAGAAAGCCATGTCATGATTGCAACACCCACAACATTGATTTCACTTCTTAGAGCTACTGCGTATGGATGGAAACAAGAATCGATCTCTGAACATGCAAAATATATTGTAGACCTTGGAAAAGAGTTGCACAAACGTCTGCTTGATCTTAATGGTCATTGGTCACGTCTTGGCAAAAATTTAGCGCATACAGTCAAAGCATTTAATCAAGCAACAGGTACGTTAGAAACGCGGATATTTTCAACGGCAAAAAAGTTTGAAAGTCTAGATACAACATCAAAAAAGAAACTTGAACTCACAGAGCAAATCGACGAAATCCCAAGAGAACTTACTAAAGAACTGACGTTACGCAGTGACTCCAACTCATAAGGAGGCTGCAAGGAACAATCTACTTCATATTGCTCCTTGTCCAACTCTCATAGAGTTGAACTTCGTTGCAATATTTGTATCTCGTGCCCTTTCGCTCTCCCTCTGAATTGGATTCACTGTGCAATGCCAGTTAAAGAAGAACTTCTTAAATTAGAATAAGCTAAGATGATTAATCCCAGCTTTTATTCTGTTTGAAGGATGCAATATGAAGGAAATGCAAAATGATTGTTGGGTCTTTGCACTGCTGAAAAACTAATCTCTTTTCCAACACATTCGTCAAGGTTCACATCTAGGCTGTATAGATAGGCGACAGGAAGGCCATCTTGTATGAGCAAAAACTCTCCAGGTTTTGTGGGAAGATCGGATTCAAACTTCTCGATTTTTCCTTCCATGCGCACAGCCTTTTCCATAGAGATTTTTTTGAAGTCATCAAAACTGTTTTCAGGATTTGCTTGCATCCAATTTAAATACAGATTGTATTCAACTTGATGCCATTTTTGTTGCATATTTGTCATCTCTGATTCTTCTTCAAGTGCGGCTTTTTGCACTTCTATTGGCGCAACTTCTTTTTCCTCGTTTGCAATGTTTAGGTTGTGGGCTTTTTTTGTAAGATAGTCTTCTTTGAGTTGGTGCAGTAATTGTGTGACTTGTTGCATCTCTTCTTTAAAATCATTGTAATAAGTAATGAATTTCATAGAAATGTGCTCTGCTTCTTCCATATCCATAGCGTGGAAGGGTTTTTTCATCTCTTCTGTCACATTTTTCTGCATTTGTTGGAGAAGCTCTGCAACCTCTTTTTCGCGACTTTCAGCTTTGAAAATATATTCGCTATCGCCAATGCGCTCGACAAATTCTTGTGCGATATAAAAATAGGTACCTTCTGGAGGCTGAATTTCTAGCCATTTAGAATGGGTTTTGGATATATCTCCATACACATTCGTTCCAGATTGAACTTGCATCACAATAGGAGATTCAATGTCAGGTTGCAAACGTACGTTGACATTGTTTCCTTCAATCATTCCATCAATCACATAGATGCGATAGACGTAGAATTTGGTATCGGAGGAAGGTCTAACAACATAAAAATCATTCACTTGTCCAACGACAAGAAAATGTTGTCCCAACTTTGCTTCACCAACGATGGAACTATCGACGTTAGGTTCTGTTCGTAGCCTAACTTTGTTGGAATTCACTCTTCCTGTAAAAGAATCCAAATTATTTTCCGTGGCAAAAAGTGCGCCAAATACAAAGATAAAACTCAATAACGCTTTCACGACCTACTCCTTTTTATATACTTATGCTCATTGTAGGAAATTACTTAATTTAAAAGAAGGAGAAATTCATCGAGAGATATTTTAGATGTTTTTTAAACTGATGTTATGCATCACCTTCCATTTATCTGAGGGCTGCAAGGCACAATCTACTTCGTCTAATTCTTCCTCCAACTCTACAAGAGTTGGATTCATCATTATCCTCGTATCTTGTTTCTTTCGCTCCTCATCTAAATGAAATTTATTGCATAACATCAGTTTTAAGATCTTAAGACGTACTCAATATGTTCGCAATTTTTTTGTCCACAAGTACATCCGATGGGTTCACCTAAAAACACTTGATATTCTTCTGCTTTATCAAGTGGATTTGTGACCGTAAATAAACGTTCAGATTTTTGCACAATATCCCAGTCTTTAAATGAAAGCTCTTCATCAGATACATCTTCTTCTTGGCTGTCTTCTTGTTGTTCAACGGCTCTGATCACTTGGCAGTGCGTGCAATTACAGTGCGGTTCTGCTTTTGGAAGGTTTTTCATTTCGTCCATCCCCATCATTTTTGAAACATCCAAAATCTTTGCAAGCAATTCTTGTGGAAGATCAGGCATGTCCTTTTGCTCTCCATTGTGGTGCATAAAAGAAGTCAGATTATCTAAGGAAAGATCGCCTATTTTGAAAGGTAAATTGAGCAAAACAGTATCTCCATTAAATGGATTTAACTGTTGTTTAGTGTCGGTATTTTTTTGAGGAATCACTTCTTCTAAAAAGCTTGCGTGTGCGTCGAAAATAGCATCGATGAGTTGCTGGTTTAAATTAGGAAGTTTGACTTTAGATCCATTTGTAAGGTAAACAACAAGCGATTTTTGCCCCCCATTTTCCTCAATATGCAAGGAACTAACGTTTGTCCAAGCTGTAGAGATATGTGGAGGAACACTTAAAATTTTTGAATTTATTTTCATAACCAACCTCCTCTAAGAGACTTAGGTAATTATCCTGTTAATTACCAAATTTTTCTTTTGTGTTTTCACTCATTCTACATTATTTTCATGGTAGAGTCAATTAAAAGGATAACAGAATTAGCACTCACATGTCAAGAGTGCAAATTTTAGGAGGAAAATGGGTCATCAAATTATTATTTTAGATACTAATGTTCTATTGCAAGATCCCAAGGCTTACTTGCGTTTTGGATCTGCTGAAGTTTATATTCCGATGCCAGTTCTCGAGGAGATCGATCAGAAGAAGAAGAGTGTCGGTGAAGTAGGAAATAATGCGCGTGCGTTAACAAGAGAATTGAGCGAAATGCAATTAAAAGAAAAATCTATCGATGGAGTGAAGCTTGAAAGTGGGGGCACTTTGCGGCTTGCTTTTTTAAAAAAAGCCCCCCATTTTTTATTTCCTCTAGATACACCTCGTCATAGAATTTTGGCCATTGCATCTCAAATAAAGGAAGAGAACGAAGATACCACGCTAGTTTCTAGAGATTTTCTATTGAGAGTCAAAGCGCACAAATTGGGCCTCAAAACTCAAGACTATGATCTTGCAAAGGGGATTTTAGAGAGAATCGCTAAGCCCATTCGTGAGTTTCAGATGACAAAAAACCAGATTGATCATTTTTACAAAGATGGACACATCACGCTTGATGATACCTTTTATGCCAATGAATATTGTCTTTTAACCTGTGAAAAAAACGAGCCCATTTTATGCCGTTACAATGTGAAAAAAAAGCGTCATGAGCCAACAGCACCTCTGCCAAAAGACATTTGGGGAATACAGCCTTTGAACATGCAACAGCGCTGCGCATTTGATCTTCTTTTGAGAGATGATATCAAACTCGTTGCCCTTTTAGGTCCTGCTGGAACTGGAAAAACGCTGCTGTCGCTTGCCTGCGGCTTGCGCAAAGTCTTTGATGATGGGCTTTATTCCAAGATTTTGGTCTCTCGTCCCATTGTGCCTCTCGGAAAAGACATTGGATATTTGCCAGGCACCAAAGAGGAAAAGCTCTACCATTGGATGCAACCGATTTATGATAACCTAGAATACCTATGCGGTAGTTCTGAAAAGACCAATAAATATGATGATGAGGCTCTCAAATGGATCCAGGAGAGCAAGAAGATCGAAATGGAGGCCGTAACGTATATTAGAGGCCGCTCCTTGCCCAAAATGTTCATCATTATCGATGAAGCTCAAAACCTAACACTTCATGAGGTAAAAACCGTGATATCGAGAGCAGGCCAAGGCACAAAAGTGATTTTAACAGGCGATCCTTTCCAAATCGACCACCCTTATCTCGACAAAGACACAAATGGCATCACGTACACGATTAATCAGTTTTTGGATCAGCCTATTTTTGGCCATATGTTCCTGGACAGAACAGAGCGCTCCGAGCTTGCCAAGGTAGCAGCGAAGATTATGTAGCCAGTTGAGACCCTTGAATGATGCGAGGGTCTCTAGTTGCCAAGAATCTCTGCAGAGGGTAAAATTTCGGGATGATTCATGCAGCGGAATTGAGTAAAGAACAGTGGCAATTATGGGCAGAAGAACATGCCTTACCTTCCTATGTAGGCCACCAAATCTATTGTTGGATATGGCAAAAAGGATGTTTAGATCCTGCGTGTTATTCCAATATCAGCAAAACCATCCGAGATGTGTTAACGAAGAGCTTTTATTGGCAGATGCCTGAAATCACATCACGCATTGAAGCTACAGATGGTACCAGCAAACTTTTGATCAAATTGCATGACGGTACTCTTGTAGAAATGGTGTTGATGCGGAACCAAGATCGGAGCGTTTTGTGTGTAAGCAGCCAAAGAGGTTGTCGCATGGGATGCACTTTTTGTCAGACGGCTAAACTGGGTATTGGAAAAAACCTTTCTTCTGGGGAGATTCTCCTCCAATTGATTTTGGCGAACAAAATATTGGAAGAAGAAAACACGGCTAGGGTGCGCAATGTGGTTTTTATGGGAATGGGAGAACCGCTTGATAATTTTGATGCCGTTGTAAAATCATGCCGCATTATGATTGATCCAGAGGGCTTTGGCTTGTCTCGTTCTCGTGTGACGATTTCTACATGTGGCCTTGTACCAGAAATTCGAAAGCTTGGACAAGTGCTTCCAATGCGCCTTGCGGTTTCTCTGCATTCTGCAGATGAAAAAATCCGACAAGAAATGATGCCGATCGCTCGGCGTTATCCTCTCGAAGAATTGAAAGAGGCGCTTCTTGAATATCCAGGTCCCAAAGGAATCACTTTGGAATATTTGATGATCGCCGGCAAAAACGATTCTTTGCAAGATGCCAAGAAATTGGTGCGTTTTATTCATGGGCTTAAAGCTAAAGTCAATCTGATTCCCATGAATCCCTTCCCAGGGCTATCTTGGACCTCTTCTTCAGAAGAGCAAATACGCCAGTTCCAGAAATATTTGGCAGATCGATCGATTCCAGCTCCTGTTCGATACAGCAAAGGTCAAGAGGTGAGCGCAGGATGTGGCCAGCTGGCAGCAAAAGAAGAGACAGAGCTCCATACAGACCCACGCATTTTACGTCGAAAACGGGCAAGAAAAGAGTTGCCTAATCTTAGTCCTTGATTATCAGGGGTTAAGGAAATCAATTTCATAAGGGACTATTCTTGTCAAAAAGTTGAAAAAAGTGCTAAGATGTGTTATAATGACTATTGGGGGTGAACAGGGTTCGCCTTGATTGTTTTTATTTAAATGGCATGCAGAGGGCGTTTTGGACCTCTTTAATCATCCGATACAAACGATAACTGGCAAAAATAGCCACAGAGCAACTGTTGTTAACTTCCCAGGAAGTATGCCAACAGAAGCTCGAAAAGTAGCTTAAGCTTAACAGCTTAGACAACTCGACACTTCTTTTGCTCGACCAGAGGCAGGGAAAATGTCGTCATTTTTTCTGGTGTGGATAGATACCGGTTCTGCTTTTTAGGTTTCTATCCGAGATTAAAAGAAGCCTTTTGCCACCTAGGTTGTCCCATTTCCATATGGCAAAAGTAAAAAAGGGTCTAAGCATGTAGAGGTTTAAGTAGGGCCTTTGAGCACGAGAGTTCGATTCTCTCCACCTCCATTTTGTGTAACAAAAGCAGAACTAAAAGGTTCTGCTTTCTTATTAGGTGAAATAGGACATATCAAATTCATGCAGATTTTGAGAAGATACCTTGAGATGCAGGTTCGGATGTCTTGGTGTGTAAGGGTGCCCTCTTCTATACATCTCATAAGCTACATCATATAACTCGCGTTGTAATGCCCACTGAAAGGCGCTTAACCCGGATCTGTCTTGCTTTTGAAAGTCTGCTCCGTTATCCAGAAGAAGCAACGCAATTTCTCGAAATCCATTATTAGCCGCAATATTCAATGGTCGATGGCCATTATTTGATTCATCATTGACATCGGCACCAGTCTTTATCGATGCTTCTACGGCATCAAATAGATGTTGTCCTCTCAGTTTTTTACGGCCAAGAATTTCTCCTAAACTCTGCGATTCATTCGGCACTGTTCCAGCTATTTTTTTTGCAAATAAAGGTCCTAAAAAAGTTGATATTTCAATAATAATATCTTGGAGTGCAATATTATCTATTCTCATCGTGGAAAGAAAATTATTCCATCGTTTTATGATAGTTGGCGATTCATAGAATGCTTTTGTAAATGAAATAGGATAGGCTATTTGTGTTTCTCTATGAACAAAGACTTTTTTAATAGCCTGTTCAAGAGTTTCAGGATTTAATTTCTGTTGTTTGATGATACTCCAAATATCATAAAAATCTTTCATTCTTGTATTGATCGTCCCTAGCTTAACAATAGATTCCAATTTTTCAGCAATCACAGTTTCTGGTGTATATCCCATCAGCTTAGGCTGAGGGAGTGGAAGTAAAGTTGGATAATAAATATTGTGAGGTTCAGGAATAATGAAATCATTAAATCCAAGATCAATGAGAATATGAATTTTATTCTTACCAAGATCAGCAGAAAAACTAGCACGAATACCTTTATAATCACCGCCTGTTTGAATGCTGCGTAAGGTGAGTTTTTGAATATTGAACACAATGCCATCTTCTTCCGCTCGAATAAGAGTTATTTCCTTGATGATTTTTTGAAGATCTTCAATCTTATTGGAAGTTTTTGCTAAAAGATCAATATCCATTGTAGCTCTATGATTTTCGGCATCCCATACTTTTAACATAAGACCACCCTTGAGGAAGAATCTTGTTGCATATGGACTAATACTTAAACGGTATAAAAATCGCTCTATAGCATAATAGCGTAAGATCTCATCAAAAGGGCGATTTTTTGCCTTCGATAAATTTTGTAGTTTCAGACAAATCGATTCAGCAATATTTTTTATAATTTCAATCACTGGTAATCGTTTCCATAATAGGTTTTAAAGTGCGTTCAACGCGAAAAATCTTGGCATATTTCATGAGTTTATTGATGTCTGTTTTCTCACGTCTCCAATACATTTTTAAGGCTTCCAAAACAACGTCCATTCCTATTTTATTACGAAATTTTACACAATCTGTAAGGGTTTTTTCGATGTCAAAAATTTTGATGGTGCAACCATCAATAAGATGTTTTTGAACACCTGTTGATAGCATTTTTTCAGAATACCAAAAATAACGCATTGGAGGATATGAAATTGTAGGTTTGTATGCACTGCGAGGGATAGCTAAATAGACAAAATGAGGAATCTGTGTAGTAATTTCATGAAAAGCAAGAGCAGAAATTAGACAGATAACCCCTTGAGGAACTTTTTTTGCAACTGGAACAAAGTCTGGAAGCATTGGTTCCAGCATATCTTTTTGGCGGTAGAGGCCTCTACTTATCATTTCTATTTGTCCATTGTCTCGAAGTTGATATAAAGCATGACGATCAATTCCTAACCGTAACGCTTCGGACATGCGAAGAATCCCACCGGCTTTACGAAATATCGAAATGGCTTTTTTAAGCTTTTTATTTTCTTTCATAATACAAATTCTCGGACTTTTTTCCTTTTATCCTAGATTTTGTACGATTTTTTCAAGAAAGTCAATGAGATCTCAGTAAAAAATTCTGAATGTATCCCCTCTATATTTTATCTACCTGTAAATTAAGCGCTTAAAGAAGAGGTTTTTTTGCTAGGAAGTTCTTGAGTTCTGAGTACTTCCGTGCTAAATGCCTAGTAAAAATATTATAATAGAAGCGTTTCTGAGTAAATTGAGGGGGAAAAACTCTCGAATTTAAGGGAAATACCAATAATCTAAAAAATCCTACGCAACGCCGTCTTCTTCCGCTTGAATAAGAGTAATCTCCTTGATAATTTTTTGAAGATCTTCAATCTTATTGGATATATTCTGCTGTTCTTATATATAGCTACTGTAAATATTATCCATTATAACTGTCAAGTTTATTGAGCTAATACCTAAATGGTATAAAAATCGCATACGGCTAGAGGATAAATCTCATCAAATGATGAGATTTATCCTCTAGCCGGGGACTCTTTCTCTCTCACTCCAAATATCGCACCATTTTTGCATGAAAGTCAATGATTTTTTTGAGAAAAATTAAAAACCTTTTTCAAAATCTGGCACAATCTCCACGCAAGAATTTTCCAAACCCAGTCTCGTTTTATCCCACCGATAAATTGACCACTTAAGTAAAAATCACTTGAAAATAAAAATTAGTTAATAATCTCATTTTACGTTGCATTTGTCCCATCTATAAACGAATCCTTTTTTATCTAATTCAGTCAACCTATTAAAAAATTTGACATAGAACTTATAGCCGTTCTTAAGGAAATGACGGAGCCCGTTATGAATTATTTTCATAGAGAGTACAGATTTAAATCGCACCCTTAGGGAAATTAGGTGTATAAAAAGTTCAACTGTGTTAGAGTGTTTTTTAGCCAGCCTGAGTTGTGGGTTTGTTTTACTCGTTCTCTAGCGGAGTTTTTCCTTCTTTCTCAATCTTTGTATTTTGAAAAGGTCATGGTATCTTGGTTAGAGAGCTTGCAGAATGCTAAAACCAAGGTTAGTCGTGCTCATAAGAAGCTTGTTCTAATGGATGTTTTGGACGATGTGGACTCTACGTGCTACAAGGGAGGAACTACTGAATCTGCGGAAAGCTTTCAACGGTTCTTTCCAGAATTTAGAGAAGGCTATCTAGGATTTATAGGGAAATTTTTTATGAAACTCGGGATAATGTATTAAAGGAAAAAGATTAGATGAAAAAATTATTATTATTTACGCCTGGCCCGGTAAACATTGAAAAAAATGTGCGAATGGCCATTTGCAAAGAAGATATTTGTCATCGAGAGATTGATTTTGAGCGTTTATTACAAAGTATTGAGAATAAATTACTGAAGCTCTTTGAGATAAAGAACATTTCTAATTATCGGGCGGTGGTGATTACCGGTTCCGGGACGGCAGCAAATGAATCGATACTTTCTTCGGTGGTAGGGGAGAAAAATATTCTTATTTTATCTAACGGTGAGTTTGGAGAAAGGTTGTTCAGCATTTCTAAGGTTCATAATAAAAACACTTTTCTACTGGAATTCCCCTGGGGTGAAAAATTTGATTTGGAAAAAATTGAAGCCTATCTAAAAAAACACGAAATTGACATCGTTGCTATGGTTCATCATGAGACAAGCTCGGGAATGCTTAATCCTTTGGAAAAAATTGGATCACTGTTAAAAGCGTATGGTGTGATGTATATTATAGATTGTGTGAGTAGTGCAGGTGCAGAAGTTATTGATATGGAAAAATGTCATATCGCATTTTGTTCAAGTTCGAGTTCAAAGGCGATTGTTTCTTATCCAGGATTGTCTCTCGTGGTCGGAAAAACAGAAGAATTTGAAAAACTAAAAAATCTTCCGGTTAAAACAACCTATTTGAACTTATACAAGTTTTATCATTATATAAATACAATTTCACAAACACCGAATACACCTGCTGTCCCCCTCTTTTATGCTCTAGAGCAGTCATTAATTAATATACTAAATGAAGGGGTTTCTAGTCGTCATGCCAATATTAAGAGCAAGGCGCTTCTTCTAAGAAAACGGATGTTAGAATTAGGTCTGAAATTTCTGATTGATCAGAAGGATATGTGTTCAGTCTTAACGACTGTCTATCTGCCTTCTCATATTGATATGGGTATTTTCCGCCAAAAATTGCGTGAAAAATCCATTATTATCTATGAAGGAAAGGGTTGCTTTAAGAACAAAGTGTTTCAGGTCGGAAATATTGGGGATTTATCTTTTGATGATATCCAGTTTTTTATAGATTCCCTACGAGAAGTTTTACAGAGTTTCGATACGGTTGAAATGGTGAAATATAACCCGACCGTAACTTGTCTGAAAGAGAATTTAGAAAATGAATCTTTGATATCGGCAGGTATGTAGAGAATGAACGAAAAACTGACTCGTTTATGGGCAACAAAAAATAAAGATGATGAGTGGTGGTCCTCTTTTGTAACGTCACCCTTGGCTATCGCTGTTAATTATGTGGCAGTGGATATTAAATACTTAACTCCGAACCTGATTACGCTATTTTCTTTCATAACCGCAATTATAGCTGCTCTGTTTATTCTTACAGGTGGCACAGTAAATTTCATTATTGCAGCGGTCTTAATTCAATGGAGCCATGTGCTTGACTGTATGGATGGGCAAATGGCCCGATATAGAAAGATAACCTCGCCATCTGGGAGTTTTTTTGACAAGTTGACCGATCAGATACAGGTAACCATTTGGTTTGGATCAGTGGGATATGCGGCTTACGCTCAATCTCAAAACGTACTGCCTGTATTTTTAGCTTTTACCGGGGTTGCCTTCTATTCCCTGCGTGGGTACACAAAATATGTCGCCATCTATACTAAAATGTCCGGAGGCGGATACCCGGAAAAATTATCCGAGGAAGCGTCGCGTGTTAAAAAGGAAGATACTGCCGGACTAGGATTTGGTGTTTTGGAAAACTTGCTCTGGTTCGTACGTGAACAACGAAAGATCCTTTTATTTGATGAAGGCGTTTTCATCTTCATGCTATCTTTTGCCTTACTTCTAGATAAACTTACACCGATGCTATGGGCTTTTGCGATTAGTCAGCTTTTTTATGGTCTTGCCCGTGGTTGGCAACAAGGATGCCGGATAGACCATAAACGACCCACAATTCATAAATAGTTACTTCCAAATTGTGGATTCCTGCTTGAAAACCATTCTAGAGAGTAATTAAAGTAATGAAAGAAATTGAACAAAAAACAAAGATGAAAGCTGTCATTCTAGCTGCAGGAGTTGGTTCCAGAATCAGACCATTGACGGACAACCGTCCCAAAACTCTATTAAAAGTTAGAGAAAATACTATTCTTGAGATGATGATATCTCATATTCAGAATTGTGGAATCAATGAAGTTGTATTTGTGCTTGGATATTTACAAGAACAAGTGAAAGATTATGTAAAAACAAAATTTCCAGATTTAAATGCCTATTTTGTTACAAATCATAAATACACTGATACAAATACAGGTTTCTCTTTAATGTTAGCAATGGATCTGATTAAGGGATCAACCTTTGTAAAGTTTGACGCGGACATAGTATTTGATAAGGAGATACTTAAAAAGCTGATTGAATGCGAATATGCAAATTGTTTATGCGTTGACAAAAGTATCAATCTTGATGCTGAAGAAATTAAAGTCACTATTGATGATCAAAACAGGGTACTTAAAGCCAGTAAAGTAGTTAACCCAAAAGATGCGGTTGGTGAATCAATAGGGATTGAAAAAATTGATGCTGAAACTGCCATGCTTTTGTTTGCAGAGTTAAAAATAATGATGAAAGACGAACAAAATCATCAAGAGTATTACGAAGCAGCTTATGAAAAATTAATTAAAAAAAATATTCCTTTTTATGCTTTAGATATTTCTGGGTTGAAATGGACAGAAATTGATACAAAAGAGGATTTCATCACAGCAGAGAAAATATTTGGCTCTTCTTCCCTTGGAAGTGTGTTCTAATTGTCGTCACAAAGATTTTTTGGAAAAATCACCAAATATAGCCAAACTCATTCAGAATAAAAAAATCGAAGTCTATGGGGCCTATTATAATTTAAAAACAGGGCTTGTTGAGTTACTTGATCGGTAGTTATTTAAGGCTAAGTGGGTTAAGGGGTTTTCGATTTTTCTGCTTTTTATCTCACGAATATGTTATGATCGATGGATTAAATAAGATCATATATGAGTTTTAATCATTTAGATTTGCACGCTGACATTCTTAAGGCTGTTGCTGAAGCGGGATATACCCATCCGACAGAAGTTCAGAAACAAGTGATACCCAAGGTTATCAGCGGTTGCGACATCAAGGCGTCAGCCCAGACAGGAACGGGTAAAACTGCAGCTTTTCTATTGCCAGTTCTTAATCGCTTAGTGGCTCCTGGAGCAAAACCTGGCAGGGGGCCCAGAGTCCTTATTCTTGTTCCTACACGAGAGCTTGCGATGCAAGTTGCCGAACAATCCCAAAAATACAGCAAATATTTACATCGCATAAAAACGGTGTGTGTTGTGGGTGGTGTTCCTTATCATGCGCAGATGCGCCAGCTTTTGCGCCCTTACGATATTTTGATTGCAACGCCAGGGCGCCTTATCGATTTCATTCAGCAGCGTAAAGTGGATTTTTCTCGTGTAGAAATGTTGGTACTTGATGAAGCAGATCGTATGCTAGATATGGGGTTTGTTGAACCTGTCGAAAATATTGTTGCAAAGACGCCCTCAAGCAGGCAAACATTATTATTTTCAGCAACACTGCAGGGAAGTGTCGTCAAATTGTCGGAAAAATTATTGAAAAATCCTCTAGAGATTGCCATTCATGCTGAAAAGGCAAAACATGATAATATCGAACAGAAACTCTATTATGTTGATAATCTCAATCACAAGAACCGTCTTCTTGAGCATATTCTAAACGAGGATAATGTCCATGCTATCGTATTTACTGCAACAAAACGACATGCCGACCAGCTTGTAAGAGAGCTAAAAGATAAAGGATTTCAAGCAGGAGCATTACATGGTGATATGAATCAAAGCAAGCGCACAAAAACGATCTTTCAGTTGAAAAAAGGTCAGATCAAAATATTAGTGGCAACGGATGTAGCTGCTCGAGGTATTGACGTGCAGTCAATCACTCATATTGTCAATTTTGATTTACCTCAAACTGCTGAGGACTATGTGCACCGCATTGGGCGTACAGGACGTGCTGGAGCCAATGGGATAGCTCTATCTTTTGTATCGGGGCGCGACCAACTTTTAGTGAAAGATATTGAAAAATTTACAGGACATAAAATCAATGTTGCCAAGATTATTGGTTTAGAGCCTAGTGGAAAAAGGCAATCGCCTTTAGCACATTCAAAACCATCCTTTCATTCTCGTCGCGGTCCAAGGCGCTTTGAAAAGTCTAGAGGGCATCAGAAGAGGAATGTTGTAAATATTGCGGGTTTAGAGCCTGGTAAAAAAAAGCAATCCCATTCAGAACCATCCCCTCGTTCTCGTCGTGGTCCAAAGCGATTTGAAAGGTCCAAAGGGTATAAGAAGAATGATGTAAAGAGTGTCGATCTGGAGCCTCGTGAGAAAAAGCATGCGCATTCAAAACCATCTCCTCATTCACATCGCGGTCCCAAACGATTTGAAAAGTCTAAAGGACATAAGAGCGATATTGTAAATATAGCGGGTTTGGAGCCTCGTGAAAAGAAACATCCATATTCAAAACCATCTCCTCGTTCTCGTCGTGGCCCCAAGAAAGGGTTTAAATTCGGACTAAAATCACCAAAAAAACACACCCCTTTTAAGGCGCGTTGATTTCAGAAATATATTTTGCAAAGTGATGGTAATCTTTTCTCCCTTCAAGATGACCACCCCATTCCCATCCTCTTTTTGCAAAAATCTCATAAATGAGGGTTTTGTCATGGATAAGGGCGGAAAAATAGGATTCTCTTTGTGCATTCGGAACGTTTTCTATCGCATTGCTAGGTAAGACGAGATCTCCTCGAACATAAGGATTGAGTTTTGGATTAATGTCTACTGCAAGACCATAGGCATGATTAGAAAACACACCAGGTTTTGTCACATTTTCTCGAAAATTAAAGCAGCTGGAATTGTTATGTTCCATGGATAGGTCATCATCGGCATCAAAATCATCCACAAGCTGCATAAGTTCTATTGGGTATTGAATGGCAAAAATGTCTTGAAAAATGTCCAAAATCTCTTTGGCAATGAGGTGATGGACAACAAGCTCGCCCTTTTGAATGTTGCCAGAAAAATCGTAATAATTGAGTTGCAGATAAGCAAGATCATTTAAAGACACGGGTGCTTGTTCCTTGTAGGATTTACCGGAAATACGCTGAATGACACTCTCTGGCATAGGGTGCCAGATTTCACCAACAAATTCTTTGGATTTTATGCTTTCTTGAGGGGGTATTTCTGGATAAGAAAGACTTTCTCCAAAGCAAAAGAATGTTAAAAAAAAGAATAATATAAAACGCATTTTGGGACCTCCATTTTTGAGAAACAATATAAATTATTTTGATTTTTTTAACAATTGATTTTTAAAAGATTTTTCGTTATCATCCTTCTATCTTAATAATTGTTAATGGTGGATTAAAGGCAAGAAAAGTTGCAGCGGATGTTGATGTTGGAAGTAAGAAAATATCAAAAATTGTTGATCGTGCACATCCTCTCATAAGAGAGGTTGAAGCGACCTACATATGGGTTCCTCTTATTGATCCGACTTCTCCGAAGCTTGATATCATGGAATTTGATTCCCTTGCCCGAGAACTGAATCTCCAGCTTTACGCCGGGAAGGGGATCTTTCGTGCGAGCGTTGATCACACGAAAGTCGAGCACCTGGCCAGGTTGCCATTTGCTATTTGAAATTCGTTTTTG
>SDBV01005111.1_pt1 | contig 18611 bp, 17 predicted proteins | sample 2277081 | NCBI WGS metagenome assembly SDBV01 (sample SAMN10402039, study PRJNA504765) | marine sediment metagenome | isolation source: marine sediment core GS10_PC15, 223 cmbsf | place: Arctic Ocean: Southern Knipovich Ridge | collected 2010 | reverse complement strand
TGGTGTTGAAGGAAACATTCTGCTATCAGGCGGAAAAATACGTTATCGATGCATCAGAACAGAATTGAAATATCTCAAAAAATTATTATATTACTTGGTTCTGTAGCATCGGTGGCGTGTTTTTCCGCCTGGGGCATTAGATTTCTTTAACATCGCAAATTGCTTTACATAATTCGTTGTTGCCTATTTTGTAATAAAGTGTTATAAATATATTTATATTAGTTAAAAGAATAATTCTAGCTTTTTATAAATAAAACAATCTAATATGTAAAGGAAGATAACTTAAAAAATGAAAAGTACAGATATGGAGAGAATCCAACGTAAATTAAAGCAAGCACGCAAAAAAGAAAAGCAATTAGAACACAAAATGAATAAGAATTCCGGTAAATCCATAGGAGAGTATATTTCGAGGTTTTATGATTCTTTTTATTTTGATAAGACAAAAATATATAATCTTAATTCTCAGGATATAACAGATAAAATTAAAGAAATGAAAAAAGATCTTCTTGAAAAAGAATGGGGAATTGTAATTAGAAAATCAGTAAGAAAAACAAAAATCAGTGAGAATGAGCAGGCTGTTAAAAAGCTTTTAGAATTATTAAAATAACAAAATGGTTGTAAACCTCAACAGGTAAAAATTCAATATTTTCTTTTTGTATTTTTTCATATACTTATTTAACGCGATTTGAAACAATATATACCAGCAATGATTAGGTTTTCCATAAAGTCATAAACTTTTGTTTGGTCAGGATAGTTGTCGGAAAAATAGATCTTACCCATTTTTGGAAATACATTAATTAACGGAAGCATTTTAAAATATTTATATTGTTTGGGGCCATCAATTGGTGCTTCATCAATAACTGCTCCATCAACAATATCCCGATTATTTTTAATAATATAATATTTCATATTTTTTATTACCCTCAAACATAGTTACAATTTTATTAAATTGTTATAGTATATTTTATATCAATTATCATCTTTAAATCAACCTGCTCGACATATACCGGATAATCATTTTACTTATAGCAATAAATAAAAACCAACATTACGTGTAATTATTGTACCATTTGGTAAAAGAGTTTATGCTTAAAGAAGAGATGAACCTTTGCGAACTTAACAGTTATTGCATTCTACAGCTATTGTAGATAAAGATAAATTAAAAAACTTAAGGATTGGTATAATGAAAAGTATAAATAATACTTTATAGGGAAGAGGTTATTATGGATTTACAGCAAGAATTATTGGAAAAAAGGAAAAAGCTATCGGATCTTAAAGGAAATCTGTCAAAAGCCAATTGTGCGCATAAAAATTCTCTGACACTTACAGACAGATGGAATTAGAAATTAATTATTTAAAAGATGACATAGACGAATTGGAAGCTAAAATAAGCAATTTATAGTTAAGCGTATACAAACATATTCTTATAAAAACCATTACACCTTTTAACTATATTTTTTTTAATTGAATTATAATTATAAATAAATATAATTTTAAGAGTAGTTACTATATTTCATATTTCAATTATGTAATGTAAATATGAAATATAAGGATATTTTTATGGCAGATTCATCTAATAAGAAGAAAATTGCATATTTAAACTCAACAATAACGGCCCCATGGTCAAAATCTTTATGGATTGGCTTAATAAAAGCCTGTAAAGAAAATAATGTAAACTTAATAAGTTATATTGGCGGAGAACTGGATTCTCCTGTGGGAACTATATCACAAAAAAACATGGTATATGATCTTATAGATAACGATTACCATGATGGTGCTATTATTTGGTCGGGTTGTATGAACTGGTATATTACAAAAGAAAAAAATGATGCCTTTGTCAAGCAATTCCTTCCCCTGCCTATTGTTACACTTGAAGTTCCAACTGATGGAGTACCTTGTATTAATCATTCCTCAAAAAAGAATATGAGGGATCTCTTTGCACATTTAATTGAAGTACATGGTAAAAAAAGAATAGCTTATATAAAAGGATTGAAAAACCATTTAATCGCTATTGACAGATATAATGCTTATCTTTCAGCGCTAAAAGAATTTGGCATTCCTTTTGATAAAAATAATGTTTCAAAACATCTTGATACAACTGTCAATATGGATGATGATATAAACGAACTAATTGATAGAACTGAAGGAAATATTGATGCTATATTATGCCATAATGATTTAATTGCAATACCTACGATTTCACTTTTACAAAAAAGAGGAATACGGGTACCGGAAGATATATTTGTTACAGGATATGACGGCATATCTATATCCAGAATAAATAATCCGCCAATAACAAGCGTAAAATACCCTCATGAAAAAATGGGCAAAGTTTCAATGGAAACAATATTAAAAATAATAGACGGTCAATCTATTTCATTCAACATAAATCTTGAAGGAACTTTTGTTATTAGAGACTCATGCGGATGTGAGTCTAAATCAATTAAGAAACTAACTCTAAATAAAAATACTAAAATTAATAAAATTGAGAAAATAGTTAATGAAGCGGGAACTCTATATAATTTACTTGATAAAGATTGGGCGGATAATTTAAGAAAAAGTTTTTTTAATTATTTTAAGAATAAGGAGAAAAATTCATACTTTCATGATTTAAAAAAATATATAACTCAAACAGAATCCGATGTAAAAAATATTCCATTATGGCAAAATATCATTACTGAGTTCTGGCATCAGGCAAAGACAGATTCAATGGTTCAGGAGACACATTTAAGGGATCTTGATTTTATTATTCAAAAAAGCAGATTATTAGTTTCAGAGATATCAGCGCGGGTGCAGGCTCATAGTGAGTATGATGCTAATGAATTAAAATCTAAAGTTAACGATATCGGCCAAAAATTTAGCACAACACTGGATTTACCATTATTATTAGATGCAATTGCCGAAGATTTACCAAAAATTGGAATCCCTTGCTGTTATATATCCCTTTTTACAGATGCCAATAATTTAGATGAAGCATGTTTAATAATGGCATATGATAGTAATGGCATAAAACAAATTGATCCGGATTCTATGACATTTAAATCTAAAATGCTAATTCCTTCTAAAATTCAATTTGAAGATAATCACAGTTTGCTGGTATTACCACTTTATTTTAATGAAGAAAAAATAGGTTTTATAATATTTGGAGTAGGCCCTCATGATCCTGATATATATGAAATACTTAGCAACCGGATAAGCAGTTCAATAAACAGAGCGTCCCTTGTAAACAAAATAAACACAAATTCTAAAATGCTAAAAGAATCTCTAAATAAAATTAACAAAGAACTGGAAACCGCAAAAAATGTACAAATGACAATTTTACCTAAAAATTTAAATGAGGTGTATTGTGAAAAAATAGTAACATATTTCAAAACTTCTGGCTTTATTGGCGGAGACATTTATGATGTAAAACGGATTGGATTAAACAAGTATGCATTTTTAGTAGCAGACGTATCCGGACATGGTATTCCTGCTGCACTTTATTCATTCTTAACTAAAAATTCATTTTCCAGGAATTCCAATCCAAAAAGCACGCCGGAAAAAATATTATTTAATATGAACAATGATATAGAAAAAGATATTACAGGAGGAAATTTTGTAACAGCCTTTATAGGCATACTTGATTCTGAGAAAATGGAATTTGAATACTCATCCGCAGGACATCCAGCTACTTTACTTCTTAGGAAAAATAAGAGCAGTGTAAATCGCTTATATTGTGAAAATGCTTTTCTAGGATTGATAGAAAATTTTGAGTATACTGGTGATAAAGTAAAAGTAGATTCAGGTGATAGAATTATAATATATTCAGACGGATTGATTGAAGCTGTAGATAAAAATAGGAAAATGTTTGATATTAAAAATGTAGAACAACAACTATTTTCTAATCGTAGTAAATCTTTAAAAGAATCTGCAGATGATCTTATTAATTCATTCAATGTTTTCACAGACTATCAGGAATTGCAAGATGATGTAACTTTTATTTTGTTTGAGGTAAAATAATAAGTAGTTTTAATAAATATAATATGCATGATTTATGCATATTAGTCAATACGATTTATATGTCAGGAATTTGCGATGAATCATTTCTGACCGAAATCACTATAATATTTAATTTATTATATCATCTATAATTATCGCAAATTCCTTCTCCTCGCCTATACCCCGCACGTCAATTGAGCTTAAAATTCTGTAATATTTGGCTGCTTTTTCTCTGTTTTATAGATCTTGATACAATTTTAGCGATTTTTTCATTTTTAGAGTATTTTTTCTGTAAAAATACTTGATTCAGATTATAATCCTTCCTATAATCCGATGGTAAAGGCTGGAGCCAACAGGATTGGAGCTTCAGCAAGTGCTGCAATTGTTACGGGTAAGAAGGCGAAAGCCGGCAATTATTAATTACTTGTTAGTATAATGTAGAAGAACGACTGGAGGATTTATGGCAATAGAAGGTTTTGAATTAAGAACACTTACATTTATCGACAGCCTGCAGCCGCAGCTGGCGCAATTTATTGCAAAGGACAACCGGGTTTATGATCCCGCTGAATATGATGCCGCCCTCTTTATCGAAATTGCTCCTGCTATGGAGATTCATACGATGACAGATATGGCGCTTAAGGCCACCAAAGTTCGCTTAGGTTCCGTAGTTACCGAGAGAGTCTTCGGCCTTATGCAGGTACAGCATCCGGATCAGGGAGAAGTTAAAGAGGCGGCCCGAGCGGTTTTGAAGGCAACTGGTTTGGACGAGAATGATCGTGCTGAAGTGAAGATAGTGACAAATAAGATTATCCGCAGTATCGAGCAGGATCATGCTATTTATTTCACCGGAACATCAAAGGGCTATATGGTTCTCGGGGGCGATTCGGTATTGATTATGGAGGCAACTCCTGCCGCCTATCTTGCTATTGCCTGCAATGAGGCGCTCAAAGCAGCAGATGTTAAACTGGTTTCGATCAGACCGTTCGGCGCTACCGGCAGGCTTGTCATGAGCGGGTCGGAAGCGATGATTGATTCAGCATCAGACGCGGCTCAGAGGGTTCTTACAAAATTAAATGAGATGAGGGAAACAAAATCCGGGACACAATTAGGATAGTTTTTCATATTGTTTATCAGGTATTCCCGCCGCGGCCTGTCATACACCAAATAGACTGAGAGACAGCATGAGGAATTTACGTTAACAATGTAAATTCATCTTAAATAAATAGTATTGCAAAAAATAATTAAAGTTATATTATTTATAGGATGAATAAAATAGTAATTTTAATAATTTTGATTCTCTTTTTTAATATTTCTTGTGCAGAGAATCCGGAAACTATAATTACAAAAACTAAAAACAGTATTATTACTTTCATAGATGCTACAGAAGAGGCCGGATTATTAGAGCCGCTAAGAGGAATAAAAGGGCACAGCGCAGCTGTAGGCGATTTTAACAATGACGGTTTTCCGGATCTATTTGTCGGGACTTTCTCGGATAGAAGCTGGGAAAGCTATAATGTCCGGGGGAATTTAACAGGGCCGGGGCCGGACAAGCTTTTTATAAATATAGGAGGCAAATCTTTTATAGAAATTGAATACACCCCTGTAAATGTTTTTGGAAGGTGCAGCGGTTCTGCATTCGCGGATTTTGATAATGACGGAGACCTTGATTTGGTTGTTTCGCATAATAAAGCAGGAGTGAAAGAGTATAATAGCAAGGGCGTTTTTATTTTTAAGAATAATGGAAATAATGAGTTTGAAGATGTTACTGTTTACAGTAAGTTAGACGTATTAAATACCGCGGAAGTTTTTAATGCTAGAAATACATTTGTTTTTGACTACGACGGTGACGGCCTGCTTGATATTTTATTCCAGGAGGACCATGTGCGAAGCGTTTCCGGAGATAGCTCCAGGCTTATGCATAATGAAGGAAATTTTACTTTTACAGATACAACAGCTCAGGCTGGTATTTCAGAATCCCTTTTTGGGCTTGGCGGATTTGTAGGAGATATTAATGGTGATACATGGCCGGATATATATTTTGCGCATTCCGATATTATCTATATAAATAATAAGGATGGAACATTTCTCGAAAAGAGAAATTATTTGCTGCCTGCAGAATACAGCCTTCCTGAACCGGAAAATCATAACTGGCCGTGCAGCGCGAATATAGGAGACCTTGATAATGACGGTGATATGGACATTGTTATTGGAGAACATTTTCCGGATGGCCAGAAACACAGGATATGGGTATTTTTAAATTCAGAAAATAATATGGATGGATTTCCAATTTTCAAAGAAATTACAGTACAGGCAGGTATACAGTATTCGGAGAATAAAGAACCTAATGTTCAGATAGAGGATTTAAACAATGACGGGTGGTTTGATATTATTACTTCTTCGCAGGATACTTTTATTTATCAAAATACTGGAGTAATATATGGGGTACCTGTTTTTTCAGAGCCGATTCCAACTATTTATATAGAAGAAAGCAGAGGGCATTGGACTGCCGGCTGTGTATTTGATTATAACAGGGACGGAAGGCTCGACATTTTTCTTGCAGAATGGCACACAGATGCGCCTTCTCTTTTATTAAAAAATGTAACGGAAATTGATAATAATTTTATTGATATAAGTATTAACATTCCGGATGCTGGAAATGTTTTCGGAGTCGGTGCAACAATAAAGATTTATAAGCCCGGCGAATCAGGCAATCCGGATGCCTTATTAGGAATAAAAGTAATTAGTGTTTCTAATGGCTATAGTTCGGGAACCGAAGCAATTGCTCACTTTGGCATACCTGATTATAATTTTGTGGATATTATTGTATATATGCCGTGTGGGGGAAATATCTATAAAGAGGATAATGTTTCTGTTAATCAGTTTTATGTAATCAGATAATTGATTTGGCAGTTTTACTGGCTGTAATTTGAAAGAAAATGTTTGAACCTGTCCATTATTATCTGTAAATCTTCTAAGTTGGGTAGAAAAACGATTCTTAAATGATTCGGCTCAATCAAGTTAAAACCTGTTCCCTGTACAACGAGAATTTTTTCCTGAACCAGAAGGTCTAATACAAGCTGGACATCACTCTTAATATTGAATTTCTTTATATCAAGTTTTGGAAACATATAAAGTGCGCCTTTTGGTTTAACACAGCTTACTCCCGGTATTTTTATTAAACTGTTGTAGCAGTAATCTCTCTGTTCTTTTAACCTTCCGCCGGGTTTTACCAGGTCATTTATACTCTGATAACCGCCTAATGATGTTTGTATGGCAAGTTGAGCAGGCGTGTTGCTGCATAATCTCATGGAGGCAAGGATGTTTAATCCTTCTATAAAATCTTTGGCATGAGATTGTTTACCGCTAATTACCATCCATCCGGACCTGAATCCAGGAACACGGTAAGACTTGGAAAGTCCATTTATAGTAATGCAGAGTATGTCCTCTGTCATAGCAGCTATGGAATAATGCTTTGCGCCATCATATAAAATTTTATCATATATTTCATCGCAAAAAACAATTAGCTCATGTTCTTTTGCAATCTTAATTATATCCTCTAATACTTCTTTTTCATAGACAGCTCCAGTAGGATTGTTAGGAGTTATAACAACAATAGCTCTTGTTTTAGAACTAATTTTGGATTTGATATCTTCTATGTCCGGATTCCAATCGGATTGCTCGTCACATATATAATGAACAGCTTTTCCTCCGGAAAGGTTAACGGCAGCAGTCCACAGAGGATAGTCCGGTGTCGGGATAAGAATTTCATCTCCGTCATTACAAAGTCCCTGCATTGACATTACTATCAATTCACTCGCGCCATTGCCTGTGAAAATGTCCTCTATTGAGACATCCTTGATACCCATTTTCTGATAATACTGCATAACAGCTTTACGAGCGGAAAACATTCCTTTCGAATCTGAATATGCTTCTGCTTTATTAAGGTTGATAATTACATCATGGATTACTTCGTCCGGAGCATTTATTCCAAAGTGGGGAGGATTGCCTGTATTTAGCTTATAGATAGTATAGCCCTCTTCTTCGAGCAGTTTAGCTTTTTCTAAAACAGGCCCTCTAATGTCATAGCATACGTTGCTTAATTTTTTTGATTTTAAAATCTTTTTCATATGTTTTTTCCATTACCAGTAACAGAGGTTGCCGCCGTATGTTAAGCCGCCGCCAAATGCTGCCATTAAAATAAGGTCGCCTTTTTTAAGCAGGTTTTTTTCATGCATTTCATTTAATGCAAGAGGTATGGATGCGGCAGAAGTATTAGCAACCTCATCCATGTTTATAAAGAATTTTTCCAGAGGGATGCGTAGTCTTTTTGCTGCTGCTTTAATTATACGAATGTTTGCCTGATGCGGTACAATATATGCTATGTCATCTATAGAAAGGTTGTTTTTTTCCAATAATTCCTGTAGAATTTCTGTAATTACCTTTACTGCAAATTTATATACAGGCTGGCCATCCATATAAATGTAAATGTCCTCTTCTTTTGTGTCTTTGTTATATGGATTGCGGCTTCCTCCCGCATGTACTTTTAAGTATTCTGCTCCGGAACCTTCTGATCTTAAAATTGCAGATCCTATCCTGCCTTCACCTGAGCTTTCTGTAACAACAGCAGCTCCGGCTCCGTCTCCGAACAGTACACAGGTATTCCTGTCTTTCCAGTTTGTTAATTTACTTAGAACCTCGGTTGCCACAACAAGTATGTTTTTATAATTTTCACTTATAATAAAGTTTTTAGCAATTTCTAATCCGTATATGAATCCTGTGCAAGCTGCTGAAATATCTAACGCGCCTGCATTAATGGCGCCAAGTTTGTCCTGCAGTATGCATGCTGTGGATGGAAAACCATGAAAATCAGATGATACTGTTGCAACAAGTATTAAATCTATTTCTTCAGGTTTTAAATTGGCCTTTTCCATTGCTCTTTTAGATGCAATTAAACCTAAATCAGATGCAGCCTGCTCTTTAGCTGCGATATGTCTGTATTTAATTCCTGTATGAGAAACAATCCATTCATCGGAAGTTTCTATAAATTTTGTAAATTCTTCATTTGCCATTCTTCTTTCTGGTAAATAAGCACCAATTGAGCGGATTTCAGCATTCAACAAATTACTCCTCATTTTTAATAAAACTATCTTTAAGGCTGCATATTAGCCTTATTCTTTTTTGTGGTCAAGGGTATAAATGAAACTATACGTATAGGTGCGTTTACCTCCGCTTATTCTGGCAGCCGTAATACCTCAGAGCTCTGCTCCGGGGTTCTTCATTAGCACGTTTTGCAGTCTAAATTCAGAAAGAAGCAGCTGATTCAATTTTAAAAAAAATGTAAATTATTGTTCTAAAAAGCATTATTTACGAAGCAAAATATTCATACAAGAGTATTTTTAGCAATATTCTTTTAATTTATACTTAAGTTTTTCTGTCTTGACCAATAATTTAGATTGTGCTATTTTTCCTTATTTATATAAAAATAAAGCTGTTGAAAAATTGTAAAAACTTTTGTATTGTATATAAACTTAGGTTTCATTATGAAGTTTTTATATAATGATTCTATGAATCGGTATATAAAAGTAATAGAATAGTGCCCGGCACTAAATTTTTGTTATTTAGTGCAGGGCTGCCTTACAAACATAAGAATACTCACAAGCCAGGCTTGCGCGTATTCTTTAAAGCTTTAGGAGTAATTAATGTTATTGAAAGATAAAAAAGCGATTATTACAGGTGGTGCGCGTGGAATAGGATTGTGTATAGTAGAAAATTTTTTAAAACAAGGCGCTTCCGTATATTTTATGGACCTTGTACAGAGCGATTCTATGGACAAATTGGAAGCGCTGGCTAAAGAAAACGGGGTGGCTGTTATTTTCAAAAAAACAGATGTTTCTAATGAAGAAGAAGTAAATAAAATAATTAAAGAAATTCTAAATGATAGCGGCGGTATAGATATACTTGTTAATAACGCGGGAATTACCCGGGACGGTTTAATTTTTAGAATGTCTGCAGAAAACTGGAGAAGCGTACTTGAAGTAAACCTTACTTCGGCTTTTCTTGTATCAAAAGCAATGGCTATGCCGATGATGAAAAGAAAAACAGGCGCTATTATAAATATGGCATCTATTGTAGGTATTGGCGGTAATGCAGGGCAGACGAATTATTCAGCTTCTAAAGCCGGGCTTATTGGTTTTACAAAAAGCCTTGCAAAAGAAGTTGCTGCAAGAGGCATTAGAGTTAATGCAGTAGCGCCCGGATATATTGATACGGAAATGACACATAAATTAAGTGAGGAAGCAAGGCAGGCTATGCTCGGCCAGATCCCTTTAGGAAGAATGGGAACTCCGGAAGAAGTAGCTAAAATCGTTCTTTTTCTTGCCTCTGACCTATCCTCTTATGTTACCGGCAGAGTTATTCAGGTAGACGGCGGAATGGCAATATAAAAAGAGTATGATTAAGAATTAAGGAGTTTAAAATGTCACGACGAGTTGTCATTACAGGAATAGGAACTGTAAATCCACTTGGAAATAATACTCAAGATTTCTGGAAAAATATTCAAAATGTAGAAAACGGTATTGATCAGGTAACTAAATTTGATGCTAGCCCTTTTAAATGTACAATCGGAGGTATGGTAAAAGATTTTGATCCTGAAAAGTATATTACCAGAAAAGAAGCAAGACGTATGGATAGTTTTACACTATTTTCGCTTATTTCTGCTATGGAAGCTTTTGAGGATTCCGGATTAATAAAAGACAATCTTAATCCTGAAAAAATTGGTGTTATTTTAGGTAATGGCATTGGCGGTATAGAAACTCTTGCTGCTCAGGTAGAAAAATTAAAGGATGTTGGGCCAAGAGGTATACACCCGTTATTTATTCCTAAAATGATAAGCAATATAGGACCCGGAAACATTGCAATTAAACTTAATGCACATGGGCCGTGTTATACTGTAGTAACTGCATGTTCATCCGGAACAGATGCAATAGGCGGAGCTATGAAATGGATTAAGGAAGGCGTAACAGATATTATGATAGCAGGTGGTTCGGAAGCTCCATTCCATCCTGTTGCTCTCGGCGGGTTCTGTGCATTGCAGGCATTAAGCACCAGGTATAATGATACTCCGGAAAAGGCAAGCCGTCCATTTGATAAGGATAGAGACGGATTTGTAATGTCAGAAGGCTCCGGAATGATTATTTTAGAAGAAATGGAACACGCATTAAAGCGCGGTGCCAAAATATATGTAGAACTCGGCGGTTACGGTGTTTCCTGCGATGCACACCATCTAACAGCTCCTCATCCGGAAGGAAGAGGCGCAATTTCAGCAATAAAAATGGCAATACAGACTTCGGGTTTAAAACCGGAGGACATAGATTATATAAATGCGCATGGAACATCAACTCCGATAAATGACCCAACAGAGACTAAAGCAATAAAAATTGTTTTCGGAGAACATGCTAAAAAATTAAAAGTATCTTCAACAAAATCCATGACAGGACATCTCTTGGGAGGTGCAGGCGGTGTGGAAGCTGTATTGTGTGCTTTAGCAATAAAAGACCAATATTTCCCCGCAACCCGTAATTTAGATGAACCGGATCCGGAATGCGACCTTGATTATGTTCCAAATAAGGGCATGAAGGGCACTATTAGAGCTGCTATTTCCAATTCATTAGGTTTCGGCGGCCATAACGGCATACTCTGTTTTAAAAAGTTTGAAAAATAATTTGTGCAGATAAATGAAGTAGAAGCAAAAACAATACTCAGAAAATATAAAATAGTAGACTCATGGTTTATTTCATGTTACGGAATGAACCTCTACAGAGGGTGTACTCATAACTGTGTTTACTGTGACGGCAGAGCAGAAAAATATAATGTAGATGGCGTGTTTGGCCATGATATTTCAGTAAAAATAAATGCCCCTGATGTTCTAAAAAGAGAATTAAATCCTGAAAGAAAAAGAAAACCATTTAAAAAAACATATATCTTGTTAGGCGGGGGAGTGTGTGATGGTTATCAGCCCGCGGAAAAGAAATACCAGCTGTCGCGCAAAGCATTGGAAGTTATTTATTCTTTCGGATTTCCTGTTCACCTATTAACAAAATCAATATTAATAAAAAAAGATATAGATATTATTCAGAAGATAAATAAAAAAAACGGCGCGATAGTAAGTTTTAGTTTTTCTTCTGCTAACAAGAATATTTCTTCTGTATTTGAGCCCGGTGTACCAACCCCGGAAGAAAGATTAAAAGCGATTACCTTTTTTAAAAGTCACGGTATTCCTTCGGGTGCTTTTTTAATGCCTGTTATTCCTTTTATTTCAGACACTAAGGAGATACTTGATGAGTCCGTCAGGAAAATAAAGGAAGCAGGCGCGGATTTTATAATATTCGGAAGTATGACTCTAAAAGACGGAAGGCAGAAAGAATATTTTTCTAAAACAATTAAAGAAAAGTATCCGGAACTATTGAATAGATTTGATAATATTTATAAGTACAATAAATGGGGCGGTGCAAATTCTGAGTATATAGATTCTTTGCATTATTTATTACATCATATCTGCAGAAAGCATAAAATGCCTGTAAGAATTCCACGGCGCTTATTTGAGAATATTCTGGATCAGAATGATTATGTATCTGTAATACTAAGCCACATAGATTATATGCTTAAAATAAGGGGCTGTAAGTCGCCATACAGTTATGCTGCGTATTCAGTTTCTAAAGTTAAGGAGCCTTTATCGAATATAAAAAGCGGACTTCTAAATCTTAAGGGAGTAGGCCGTGCAACAGAAAAGATTATACTGGAAATTCTTGAGACCGGCACTTCGAGGCTGTATGAAAGTTTGATTGGATTTAAGGAGCATCAATAATCCAGATAGTACTGCCTGCGGAATCATCCGGATCTCCAGGATATGATTCGAAAGAAATTTTACGACCGTCCGGCGACCATGACGGAGCTCCGTCATAACCGTTATAGTTGGTGACACGTATAGAACTTCCGCCTGTGGAAGGTATCATAAAAATGTTTGCATACTCCAGTTCATTTTCATCTGAACTGTAAACTATCCAGCTTCCATCCGGAGAAAATGAAGCATCAGTTTTATCACCAGGGCCGCTTGTTATTTTTGTATTTCCATCAACGTTTATATCCATAGTCCATAAGTCCCATTGTCTGTTATCGAATTTTTGATACACGATTAAATCTCCGGCTGGAGACCAGTTAGGCTGTCTACAGTCACCGTCATTAATTAAATCTGTTAATTCTATATAAGTACCTGCTCCGGCAATTTCGTATTTCATAATAATACCGTCATCCTCAACATCAAGTTCATGGGATTCAAAAACTATCCATTCTCCATCCGGAGAAAAGGAAGGTTCATATGCAACATCATCGGGCCTATTTGTGATTTGAGTTTCATCCCCGGTAGTTCCATTCTCTGCAATATAGAATATCTCATCATGAGGATCGCGGCTCGAAGAAAATACTAATTCTGTGCCTACCCATGCAGAACCTGGAAGGTTTACATTGCAACTGTTGTCAGAAACAAGTGTTGTAATAGAACCGGTAGAAATATTAAATATAAAAATATCTGCAGGTTCGGAATTATATCCGTTTCTAAACCTGGTAAAAACTATCCGGCTGGAATCCGGTGCAAATGCAGCATTTTGAAGACTGCCTGAAATTGAAATATTTAGCATAACAGCATTATCGTTTCTTTTAAAATTTTCTTTATCTTGCTTTCCTGCACAGGATATAAGCAGAATGATAAAAACTAATAGCCATATAGATTTATTCATAATAGTCTCCATTTGTGTTATCATAAAGATATCATATTTTGTTTAGAAAAACAAATTTTTTTTAAATAAGCAATTTACGATGTTACTGTTTTGCATATAATCAGGTCGCAACCTTACAGAACGAAGATACCACGGAACTCTGCTCCGGGATTCTTCATTATTTATTTTTGTTTTATGATAAAATTCTAAAAAAATATATTTTTGACTTCTTCTAAAGCCAGGAACAGCAAATGGTTTTTGACTTACTAATTGGATAGATGCTTTTTGAATTTTTAGCTTAAAATCAATTCGTTTTGATAATTGTTTAAGAAGAGTGACAGCCAGATTCTCATGTTCAGGTACATGAAAATTAAATAGCTCTGCTAATTTGTCTATTTTTTCGTTTGAATGTAACATTAATAAAATTCTTATTTCATAACCAGGATAGCACATAATTAATTTTGTGTGAATCTGAATAGTAAAGTTATATTTTATGCAATTTGATATATATTTTGTTTTGAACACCGAACTCACCGAATTTTTTTTCGGAAGGTGTATTATAGTGTCAAGGTAGTTGTCTCCTTTCATTTTTATATAAGCGACAACTATCCTGACACTATAATACACCTATTCTAAAAAGATTAGACCACTGAAATAGATAAACTGTTAATTGTTTATAGGAGGAACACCTTCATAGCCAAGAATATTAGAAATATCTTTACCAGCTTTTACTGCTATTTGCGATAATTTCTTTATTCTATTCGAATCCATTCTGACATGTGGAGCGGATATGCTAATAGATGCGATAATATTTTTTGCTCGGTCGAATATAGGGCTTGCAACACAGCAAACTCCAATTTCATGCTCTTCTATATCTAAAGAGTATCCCTGTTCTCTGATTTTTTGGAGCTCCTTTTCCAGAGTAGCACTATTAGTAATGGTAGATGGAGTGAATTGTTTAAATTTTTCATTTAAGAGGATCTTTTTTCTGGTATCTTCCGGCTGAAAAGCAAGGAGTGCTTTTCCGACACCTGTGCAATAGATAGGTGCGAAATGACCAATTCTTGACATCATGTCTACTCGTAGAGATTGACTGGAGTTAATTTTATGTAGATAAACCACCTTGTCCTGATCCAGGATCGCGAGATGAATTGTCTCTTTTGTTATCCAGCCCAAATTCGCCATAAAGGGCAGGGCTACTGTTCTAACATCGATCCGTTCCATCACTACCGATCCGATTTCGAAAATTTTAAGAGTTAAGCTGTAAAGTTCGTTCTTGGTATTCTGTCTGACATACCCAAGTTTTTTGAGAGTATTAAGGAATCTGAAAACTGTGCTCTTGGTGCCGCCCACCTTTTTTGCTAACTCAGTAACTCCCATTTCATCTTTGTGGGCAAGTGCTTCGAGCAGAGTTATTGTCTTAATTACTGATTGCACTGATTCTTGGCCGTTCAAAAGAAATCCTAATATTTATTGTAGTTTAGTAATCTAGGTTAAATCGTCAGTCTTGTCAATAAAAAAAACTTGCTAATTATTCTAAAAACCATTGACAGTATATTAATTACTTTATATAATAATGAAACAGTGTTTCAAAAAAGGAGGTATTGTGAAAAAAATAATTAATAAACATGTTCCTGTGGATAAGGAAGTATTGGCTAAGTACCTGGCAATGGAAAATGTAATGAGCATTTCCTGTGTTGTTAGTGATGCCCAGGAAAGGGACAATGTTATGAAGAGTTATATGAAATCACGGAGTGTTAATAAAAAAATTATAGGACCTGCTTTAACAGTAAAATTAACAGCCGGTGATATTGTGGATTGTCTTGAAATTTTTGATATCGCCCTGCCAGGCGATGTTATAGTTATTGATGCTTTTGGTGAGACTGAAACATCAATCTGGGGAGGTTTGATGTCGGGTTTATGCCGCGCTGCCGGAGTGGTAGGTGCAGTAATTGATGGATCAGCCAGGGATACTGATGAAGCCCGGATGCTTGACTTTCCGATTATTTCAAAATCTGTTTCTCCAAGGGCATCACACAGTGCTTATTCTAATAGGTTCGAACCAATAGAAATAAATAGTACTATTGTTTGCGGTGGAGTTGTAGTCAATCCAGGTGATTTGATTGTTGCAGACGAGATTGGGGTTACTGTTGTACCCGGCAATGCAATGGCAAAGGTATATGAACTGGCAAGGGAACAGGCTGACAAAGAAGAAGCTACCCGGGCTGAGATTCTAAAAGGCAAATCTGTCAAGGAATTGCTTGAAAAATTTGGTAGGTTATAAAATTAGGAGGTAAAATATGAAATATCCAAGATCATTTTCACACATTGGTTTGTCGGTGCCTGATTTAGATAAGGCTGTAGAATTCTATACAAAAGTATTTGGCTGGTATTTAATTATGCCGCCAACAGAAATCATTGAAGAGCCTGATACATCCATTGGTATTATGTGTCAAGACGTTTTTGGTGCCGGTTATGAAAAATTCAGGATTGCTCACCTTTCAACTGCAGATAAAATCGGAGTTGAAATTTTTGAGTTTAAAAACAATGAGAAACCAGAGAATAATCTAGAATACTGGAAAAGTGGGATATTCCATTTTTGTATTCAAGACCCTGACATTGACGGTACCTTGAAGCTGATAAAAGAAATGGGCGGAAAACAGCGGATGCCGGTTCGGGAATATTATCCCGGAGAAAAGCCATACCGCATGGTGTATGTTGAGGATCCTTTTGGAAATGTATTCGAACTCTATAGTCATTCTTATGAGTTGACATATTCCTCTGGAGCATACCAGGATTAAATAGTTAAAATTTATAAAAAGCTGCTGCTATACGGCGGCAGCCTTTTGTAGATTAAAAAAATGAAAATGAAACAGCGTTTCAAAAATACTTGACAGAGATTTGTGACTAATGTATTATAAATGAAAAATGAAACAATGTTTCAAAAAAGGAGTTAATATGAGTAAAACAAAATGGATTGTATCTGTCATGATTGCTATTGCTCTCGTTTTGGTCTTTTCCGGTTGTAACCAGGAGCAAGCTAGTCAGGCAGCGGAACCAGATCAGGAAAATCAATCTGGTTTATTTCCAGGGCTTTCTTCGGATGAGGAATACATTTTTGTCAACTGTTTAAGGAATATCGAATTCTTTAATGCTCATAGGTATGGTTGGGAAAAAGCCGGAGAGACTTTTGGAGTACAAACATCCTATGTAGGGCCTGCTGATTTTGATGTGCCGGGTATGATCACTGCTTTTGATCAGGCTCTGGCCAAATATCCAGCCGGTATAGTTGTCTGGGGTGTAGATCCCAGTCTTGAACCTTCTATTAATAAAGCTGTGGAACTTGGTATCCCGGTTGTCACAATAGTGGGGGATTTGCCCAATTCGAACCGGTCGACATATGTTGGTTCATACCAGTATGATTTAGGTTATGTTGGCGGTAAAGGATTTGCTGAAGCTGTAAATGGTGTTGCAAAAGTAGCGATTCTTACACTACCTGGCATTGCCATGTTTGATGAAAGGGAACAGGGATTTAGAGATGCCTTTGAAGAATATCCCGGAATCGAAGTTGTTGCAATTGGAGATACTAAGGCCGATATTGTTGTTGCTATGCAGACTGCAAAAGACATCATGATCAGATTTCCTGATCTGGATGGTTTTGTCGGAACAGATTCAACCGCTGCTATGGGTGCAGCAACTGCTGTTATAGAAATGGATAAGGTAGGTGAAGTACAAATTGTGGGAATGGACAGGAATACGGATCTGTTACAAAAGATAAAAGAAGGTGTTATTACAGCTTCTGTTGCTCAAGGCGATGTAATGGTTCCTTTTTGGGCAATGATGTCTTTAATCGCCCAGAATCACTACAACCCAATGTTAACAACGGATAACAAAGCAGCTAATGCAAATGTTGTTCCCAGCGTTATTTATATTCCTGCTAATTATATAGATCAAAGTAATCTGGAGTACTATCTTGGAGCTAACGAGGAATATGTAGAGGAATAGGCAACTATTTTATAATCTAAATAAATTGATAAATATGAAAAAATTATTGAAAATTGTATCTATATTAAAAGTTTTTCCCGGAGTGATGGCTGTAGATAGGGTCAGTCTGGATTTAGAAAAGGGTGAAGTTTTGGCTTTGATAGGTGAAAACGGAGCCGGCAAATCAACACTGACACAAATCATCTGTGGTGTTCTTAAACCTGATGACGGGAATATATTTGTAAAAGGTATAGAGGTCAAATTTCAATCCTCACATGATGCTTTGGCTGCCGGGATTAATTTAGTATTTCAGGAGCTTTCTTTAATCGAAGATCTTTCTATTGCTGAAAATATCTTTATGAACCGGCAGCCTCTCTCATGGATGAACAAAATTGACTGGAAAAAGCTATATCAACAAACAGAAGAGCTATTAGAAAAATTTTCCTTGAAATTGAATCCAAAGACTTTGGTGAAAAAGCTTTCTACGGGGCAACAGCAAATGGTCGAGATTCTAAAGGCTGTTTCCACATCTCCGGATGTACTGATTCTGGATGAACCCACGTCATCATTAACAGAAAGTGAAACACATTTACTATACAATATTATTACAAAATTGAAGGAAGCTGGTGTTGCCTTCATTTATATTACCCATAAATTATCAGAAGTCTTTAAAATTGCCGATAGAGTCCTCGTAATGCGGGATGGTAGATATGTAGATTCAAAGCTTGTAAGAGATGTAAATGAAGAAAAACTTATATCAATGATGGTTGGCCGGGAAATCTCAAGAATGTATGGGACAAAAAAACAGGAAATCAGAACTGCTGAAAAAATATTAGAAGTCAGTGATCTATCTCTTAAAGATCATTTTAATAATATTTC
>SDBV01005110.1_pt1 | contig 18611 bp, 14 predicted proteins | sample 2277081 | NCBI WGS metagenome assembly SDBV01 (sample SAMN10402039, study PRJNA504765) | marine sediment metagenome | isolation source: marine sediment core GS10_PC15, 223 cmbsf | place: Arctic Ocean: Southern Knipovich Ridge | collected 2010 | reverse complement strand
GACCTGACTTGTGCAATGTACAGTTGTTTCCTCCTGTTCTCTGAGGTACTCCTCTGCTAACCGTATGAGATCTTCCTTGGTGTTGCGGCTTGGTGTCTCTTCCACCACGTCGAATAGGTAAGCGATCGTCTTTCCGATGATAGGAGACGCTTCCAACCCCAGTTTATCCATGAGGTCTCTACCGTTTACCTTCAAGTCTCGAAGGCTGTGGGCAGAGGACTGCTCGTAGACCTCGATTAGTCTCTTCTGGAAGTCCCCCTGTTTCGGAGTAATGGGGAGGTGAGCCTTCAGCTCGTTACCCATCCTGTCTGCCTGCCTGAGCAGGAAGAGCGGGTGGTTATCCAGATCTCCTAGATCCGCTTTGGTGATTCCCACTTTCCTGATAAAACGGCGCACCGCTTTGTCAGTCCATTCTCTGTCATACTTGTACTGGTGCTGTCTGACCAGCCCAATAACCTCCTCCATAAACTTCTTCGGATAACGGTACCTGTTGAAGAACGCGAAGGCTAATCTGGTCGACACCACCTCATGATTGTGGAAAGTTACGTCGTTGGGACCCGTCCCACCCGCCGAAGCTGGCTTGATCGCTCTGGTAGGAGCCTTGCCTAGGTCGTGGCACAAGGCAGCATAGCGCACCTTCGGATCTTTGGTCAAACCACACGCCGCGTCCACGGCATAGATCAAGTGATCAAAGACGTTGTAGGAGTGGTGCTTGGGGTTCTGACCTTTACCAACACAGTCAGCCAATTCGGGGAAAAACACCTTCAGCAAACCCGTCCTCTGTAGGGCCTTAAGAGCCACGGAGGGTTTATCTGTCCGCATGACCTTATCGAATTCGTCGTGAATTCTCTCAGGAGCTACAGTGGACAGCAGTTGGGCCTGTTTCTTGATGGCTCCGAAGGTGTTGCCTTCCATTCGGTAGCGGGTTCGTGCGATGAGAACCACGGCCCTCAACATACGAAGCGGGTCTTCCAAAATTCTTTCTTCTGGGTTACCCACCGCTACTATCAGTCGGGCTTTGATGTGTTGTAGACCATTGTGGAAGTCAATCACCGACTTTCGGTCGAACTTCCCGTCGTCATCAACGTTGCTAAGAGCAACGTACATGGCATTACAAGTAAAGTCGCGCCTTCTAGCATCCTCTTCTATAGAGATCTTGGGGTCGCAAACCACGTTGAAGTCTTTGTGATTCGGCCCGGTGCTAATCTCCCGACGAGGGAAAGCGATTTCTACGGATCCCTCTTCAGATCCTTCCGCGCTAAATAGATATACTCCAAATGAGTCTCCGACTAGAGTAAGACTCCCGTCTTCTCTCATGAAGGCTTCGAAGTCCGCCGGTGCCACTTCTCGGACTACGAAGTCCAAGTCGTTAGGTTCTTTTCGACGAATGCGATCTCTTACCGCTCCGCCTACTAGGAAAACCTCCGCACCTAGCTCGTTTTGGAGCCTCCGCAGGGTTTTCAGTGTTTCCATTTTTCCTCACTTTTAGTAGGTATCCGCGAGGATCCTACCAGTTATTCCTTATACATCCTAGTCCCATGAAGCCAATCGACGGCTTCTTCTTTGATCTGCCGGACGCGTTCTCGCGATAATCCCTTCATCTCTCCTACCTCCGCCAGGGTGTGTCCCTGAAGAAGATTGACGATCATGTCTGCGGCGTCTGGCTTGAGGTTGCCCAGGAATTTATCGAGGAACTCACGGCCTTCCGTAATTTGTTCGGGAGAGACTTCGAATTCCTCTTCTTGCTCGTAGCTTTTGATGTTCTCCTCTACTTCGAGGACCAGCTCGACCATCTCTTCGTAAGATCGCTTGGAGTTGGAAGCTAGATTCTGGACCCTCTCTTTCAAACTGCGTACCTTGTTCGTCACTGAGTTTGGAACTACTTGCTCGAACTCTGGGCACTCGAAGCTTAAGAGAGCCCCATCTGTATGAATTCCAACCTCCACATGGTTGATCTGCCCTCTAATCTGATCGATCAGAGACATAGCACGGGCCATGTAGTTGGGCACGGTGTACTGTGTGTTGTTAGCTAGGAAGAACTCGAACATGTGACTTTTGATACGCACGATGGCCAGCTGGCGGAAGGCTTTGGGGCCTGTCGCCTTCTCGGGGTCGAACCTTCGAATAGCGTCCAGCAGGCCGATGAGTCCTTCCACAACAAGATCCTCATAGTCAACCGTAGGTCTCGAATAGTTGCGAGCGATCAATAGGATTTCTCTGAAGTAAGACTTCAGGATGTCCATATCCCCGTGCTGGCTCGGGTCGGTGATTTCGATAATCGGGCCTGCTAGGCCTTTTCTCAAGATACTACTGACGGTTCCCATTATCATGCCCCTATAAGCCTGCCGATCCTTTGGACCTCAGGCTTAGCTTCGGTGTATCCTTCAGATTCCAGGTACCTTCTGCCCTCGTCGGTCAGGACTCGGCCCCGCTTTGTTCTACAGATCAATCCTTCTTGGACCAGATAAGGTTCTATCGTCTTTTCGATTGTACCTTTATCTTCGTTTGAGATTGTTGCTAGGGTATCTAGTCCCACTGGATCCATTATCTTCCCTAGCTCCTTGAGAATTTTGATATCTGTCTTCGACAAACCTCTATCATCAATGTGCAGAATCTCTTGCAGCACATGTTCCGCCAAGTCTGTCGTAACTACCTTACCATAGGTTGGGTTCTTTTGCGCAGCTACGATCCGCGCATCATTAACTCTTTCGAGGAACCTTACAATGAGCCGAGGTACCCCTCTGGATCTTTTGGCGATAACATCGTCAACGCCACTAGCTAGAGGTACGCCTATACTTTTTGCCTGAATGTTGACGATCTCGATGGATTCGTCGTAGGAATAGATATCGAACTCCGACTGGAGCTTGAACCTATCCAGAAAAGGTTTGGAGAGTTTGCCCGCTAAAGTGGTTGCTCCGATCAGAGTAAATCTAGGCACCCATTCGAAGACGTCAACCCCGTTGATTCTGACCGGAAGCTTCCAGTCTTGCATGGCTATCCCTAGATTCTCTTGGGCGAGCAAGGGTAGCTGATGGCACTCGTCTACGAAGACGATCTGTGGCTGGATCCGACCGATTATTTTGCCGTCCTGATCGTAGCCTTCTCCTGGCATACGAAGGAACAGTTTTCTTAATTCAGAGGAAGTCTTAGCGGTGTTGGGCGTCAGTGCCATTGGTACGGCACCAAACTCGCGAGCAACAGCTTCGGCTAAGGTAGTCTTTCCTGTCCCTGCTGGTCCTTTGAGGAGTAGATGTGGCAGAGCAGAATTGGTAACTTTAGCTGCTGAAATAGAGATCCTGAGTAGCTTGATCAGATCTCCGTTACCTATAAAATTAGTTAGGGTAATCATGTAGCTATACCTTTTAGGATTCATCTAAATTATATGTCATTCAGTGGGTTAATGCAACGTTCTTTCTTTCTTTTTCCTTGGGAACCGCCGTGAGGTTCTCTTTACCGCCGAAAAGGGGACTCCCTCCATCCCCGGGAGGTACGGCACAATATGGGACGCATACGGATCGTCGATCTCCAAAAAATCCAACTCAGGATCAGGAGTGGGGAGATCGCTATCGTTAGCGCCAGTAACGGAAGGATTCCCGACGTTATTAGTATCCACATCATTGCTGTTCCCAGATCCTCTAGAAGCATCATCAGAGAGATCAGATGCGGCCGAAGAAATCTTCTTAGAATCCGATGCGTCTCCGGCCACAGCTTTTTTTTCGGCTTCCCCCAAGAACTCCTCCAACGTGGGAGGATCTGGGCAGTCCTTGATCCGTTTCTCCGCTTGGATTAGGAAGGCTTTCTTACCAACCTCGTCTCCTGACACTCGGAAGAAGACAGCCGGAGCTTTATATGGGTTCCGATAGTAATCTGGCACACCTCCCGGATGCTGTCGCCCGCAACCCCAGCTCGGCTTCCCGATATCGTCGTCTTCTTCGCTGTCTCCCTTCTGCTGCCATTTAAGATGGCGTAATACGTTAATCTCGGAAGGTTGCATTATCTTCAGGAAATCCTCTACCCTCCTCCAACCTTGCGAGTCTTGTCTCCCATGGAACGAGGTGGTGGATCGCCCTGGGGATACGTGCTTAACGACGCTGTAGATCCACCAGGAGTTTTCGTGGTAAGTTTGAATTATGTTTTCCAGCTTCTTGGAGGCAGTATTCCATGGACGCCCTTTGAGAGTGTGGTACCTGAAGGGGCCTTTCGGTGGGTGATATTCTATGACCACAACGTTGACCGTGCAGTCGGGATCACTCTTTCGAAACAGCTTCGCTTCTATTCGTTTGGGCCCGAGAAGAGTCTTCATCATTTCGGGCTCCTTTTCGTGGACTTGTTCCTTGATTCCCGCTTGCTCAAGAATGTGACAAATGACCTCGTAGCCGTCGTTTTGTGCCTCGGGCGAACCCTCTACGTCTACGGTATCCATGGGAGCCATCTTGTCAGGTTTCCAAGTGATGCTCAAAAGGAGGTACGCGTCAAGGTAGACGATCTCTTTGATGTTCTCCTCATGTCTGACGTTCAGGAATCGACGGCCTTCGCTAGTACCCGCTCCCGCAACCTCGGCGAAAAAGATAGCGCTGCTGTTGGCTAATCCGTTTCGGTGTACGAGACTGACTTCCAGTCGATCTCTGTCGTCGAGTCCGTCTTCCATTTGTCGATCTCTCTGGTGAAGATAAGGACCCTATGTCCCGCTCCAGTGTACTCCCCTGCTTTGGAAAATCCCACGCTCTCGAAGAGTGTGATGCTAGGGGTGTTATCCTCTCGGATTGTGGCATATACGAAGGGCGTTTCGACTAATGCGATAGCTCTTTTGAGGAGGAAGCGTCCGATGTTCTTTCCTCGCCACTTTTCGTGGACAGATAAGTGTTTAATTTCGGAGATATGAAAACTTAGCTTGTGAATGCCAACCGCCCCAATGACTATCTTCCCGTGAGTTTCCACGATATAGTTAGTTTGACTATTGAGGACATCGATGGCATGCCTTTTTCTGGCTAGCCCGTTATAAGTGTTCAGCAGCCCAGCCAGTTGGAAGGCTATCTCTCTCGCGTCTATACTTCTGTAGAACATAGGCTACTCTCCTAGTGTCTTTAGGGTCTCCTCAGCATTTTTCCTGCTGATACCGTCGCTCAGCTTCCGCATGATGCGACTGATCAACTCCACTCCAGCTTTCTCCTCTTCTCTGGAAGCCGTCTTCTCACTCTTGGCTTTCTTGCTTAGCTTCGCAGTGACATCCGCTCCGGCGAAATCTCGAATGGCAGACACATAGAGTCCTAGTTGATCATTCGTGAGCGCGGGCGCCGTCTGGATGTTGGTCACTCGAACAGTCTTTCCATCGACAACCACGCTGACAGCTCCGAGATCCAGACGGGCTGCTTCCATGGCTGCCATAGCCACACTGATAGCTTCGTCCGGTACTCTGTCCACCGGCCAGTCGGAGTACGTCCAACCTCTCTTGACGCTGCGCTGAAGATGAGAAGCTGCGCTGATCAACTCTCCGGCCATCTGTTTGGCCATCCATTCCAGATGGCCATCAGAGATTTCGATTGGCTGCTCTTCTTTGGCGGCCTTCTTTTTGAGTTTCGCCACGAGGTCTTCGGAGCAAGCTTTGACCGGATCCTTGGCCAGTATCTTGCATTGTGCCGATAGGGCTTCGTCTCGGAAAATGTGGATTCGGTACTCCGTGCCCGGGCAGAAGGATCGGAAGTAGTATGCCTGATGGATGTCGTCGCTCATACAACTAATAGCACTTCGAATATCCTCTTCCGTGTGACAGAAGAAAGGATCCCCTTTGTGGAAGGTGCTGCGCCCGATGAGCGGGAACATAATGGTGCCTTTCTTGATGCCTTCCTGCACCCGTTGGAACAGCGCTTCGGTTCCGCCGACTTTACTGGCTATATATCCCGGAATCGGGAGCTTATGAGCTTCCATCTCTTTGAGGAAGGCCACCTTGTCCCGATTGGCGTTGATACTGGCCGGGGGGTTGATAATCCTTAGCTGACGCTCAGCCACAAGCTGTGCCAGTTTTTGGGCGTTGAACTTCTCGCTAGGCTTGCAGCCCCAACCCAGGAGGATCTTATGGTTACTGAAGTCCACTGCTTTCTTGCCGGAGGCGTAACCCAAAGCCTCGGCTAACTTCTTTCCGGTCACATCAGAGCCGAAAGAGTACCAAACAAACCCACTCATGAGAAACTCCTTATTCCTTGGCTGCTACAGCCTCCAGGGCGTCTCTAACCCTAGTGTTGTTTATTCCATGTAGAAATTTTCTTCCTTCGCACCAACCCTGGCGTAAGTCGAGGTCAAGATGCTTCTTCACGATGCTGGGATCTGCTCTCACTAGCTCAATCAAAGCATTCAGCTCCTCTGAATAGTCTTCGAACCTCTCCAAGTCACGAATTTGTTTGCGCCACCGAGTCAAATGCTCTTTGGTGATGCTGTCCGCTTTCGATCCATTGATGATGTCGGTGATCGAGCTGGTACCTCTGATCCCAAAACTACTTAGGAAAGGAGCGGAGCCCACCCAGTCATATTCGAACCTCTTGTTAGCAATTCCGGTGTATACAGACTCCGTGATGGCCTTGGTGGTCCCCACGATGATTTTGGCTAAGGTGGGATGGACTACCCACAAGGCACTGAGAACCCGATACTCGAACCTGTCAACGTGTGACTGCACGGAAGAGTTGGTTTCCCCTGTGTCTCCTGTGCCTGCCGTTCCATAACCATAATCGCAGCCATGTCGCCTGAGATTTGGATTGGGAGTATCGAACCTCACTAGTGGAAAAGCTAGAAGGTGATCAAGGACTGTTGCGATGCCGTTGTAGCAGTAGTCGATGGCACACTCGGATTCAATCAGGGCTGGCCGGCCAAGGTGGATATGCCCACCGAACCAGTAGTTTCGGTGCTCATCCGAGAAGGTGGCTCCACCGATCCATTTGTAAGGGTTTACCACTTCTGGCGGGTTCTGGAGGATCTTGGTGATGTTCCCTACCATGGTGATGTGATTTGTGCTGGGGGCCGGCCTCACTTCGACTGCCGGCCCGTCACTACCGAAGGCCCCTGCCTTTTCGATGACGTTGCAGCCCCTAACGAAATGATCGCAGGAATCCTTCAACCCGAACTCAGGATCCGCTCCCACCGTGATCTCTTCCAAAGAGTCGGAGATCCAAACGCTTTCTCCCTGTCTTCGGTTAATCTTTTGGAGGATAGAGCGAGTTACGAATCCGGCCGAGAGGGCTTCTTCTTCGCTCACCTTTCCCGAGCCAAGCTTCTTCGCCAACTTTTGGATGTCTTGCTTATAAGCTTTCTTGACTTCCAATCCGAAACGGTGCTCGCCCTTACCAACTACGACTACGCTGTTAGTGAATCCGAAGTAGTTCCTCGCTTTTCGGGGGAGGCGGATTGCTCCGTGCTCCCCTTTGTCAGACATCTTCGTAGACGTCATCAACGTCAGTTTCACCTTACGGGACATGCTTACTCCTGTCTTATACCCGTACGTTATTCTTCTTCTCCTGCCGTCAGAAGCTTCAGCTCCGGCTTCCGGCCCCGCTTCTTAAGGGCCTTTTTCGCTTCAGCGCCTTCGAAGAAGGGGGTGAGGTCCTTGATGACCTTCAAAGTATCGGGGCTTGACAACACCTTCTCTGCTGTCCTGAAAACGTCCATTTTGCGACTCTGGCTAATCCCCGCATAGGAGGCCAGAACCAGTTTTACGTTGTGGGCGCAAAGCTTGTAGTGTCTCCCGTGGAGAACTGCAAGGATCTGAACCAGAGTCTTGAACTCCCAGATCTTGCCCTCGGCTAGTTTCTTCTTTTCTTCCGCTCTCTCGAGTCGGCCGTGCTGTCCCCGGGCTCCCTTCTTGATTCCTTCGATCTCATCGGCGGTATCGGCTCGACCAAGAGCGTAGTAAAGGGCAAAGTGAACTCTGGACAGTTCATTAGCCAGATGAAGTTGTCCTATGTTGGACAGGTCGATCTCGTTGAGGCCGAGATGGTGTGCCAACTCACGCTCGTTCTCGTAACTGACTGTAAGACCGATGGACTTGGCATCTTTCCAGGCCCCCTCGATCTCCTTGGCCTCATTGGCAGGGATGTCGAGAGGCTTGCCATCTTTGTCCATGATCTCTACGTCGACTGTGATGGACTCCTCCTCTTCTTTCTTGGCTGTGATCTTGTCGCGGAGGTCGGGCTTCCCGTCGGTAGCTTTGCTGATTCTGGGCTTGTGAGCGTTCTTGTTTTCAAACGAGGTCGGAGCATCTTTCCTCCATTCCGGGAGGATAGTTGCGTTCATCTTCTTGAACTCTCCGCCTTCGGATATCGTGTCGAAGGACTGGTAATTAAGGAACTTCGGCCACGTCTTACGAGAGTCGAAGATTCGGTAACCCCTTTCCGATAGCATGCGGTCTTCGGTATCCAGCTTTGGTAGCTCTGGCATGACGAACTGCCGAATGAAGTCGTACTGTTCTAGAGCTTCCTTGACGAATTTCATTTCCGAGGACATCAGCACAATGTTTAGAGGGCTGATCATAAACATATGCATCGTTCTCGTCTGTCTGAAGACCGATACTTGATGGGGGAATCGGCTGTTGGACATGACCACCGCGTAGGTACCTTCAACTCTCTCGCCGAGAGACTCAATGATGTCGGGAGTCATCTCCTGAATCCCATGTTCGGTGGCGTGGAATAAGTAGTGGAAGAGGGATTCACTATCGACAGATCCCTGTCTCTCCAAGATCTTGGGAAGGCGGTCGAAGATGACCTCGTGGTTATTTAAGGTTCCATTGTGGACGCCCAAGATTGCGTTCGATTCATCCAGTTGGATGGCAAACGGGTGGTTGTTCTCATTGTCGGTGCCGCCCACAGTTTTGGCGCGGCAGTGGCCGACTAATGCTTTCAGTTCGTAGGGGTAGGATCCCCATGTATCTGCGAAATCCTGGTAGATCTGTGGATCAGTATTGTCCGACCTTCCCTTGCAGAGCCACTCGCTGACTTTTTCGGCCTTCTTGGCCATCATCCAATCGCCGTTCTCCATTATCTGATAGACCCCAGTCGCATCACGTCCACGACTCTGGGTTCGCAACATGGTGTCAGCGAACAGGATTTTGAGAGCCTTTTGGCGAGTCTCTTTGTTTACCTTTGAGTCGTACTGTACAACGCCCACAATTCCGCACATGTTTTTTCTTCTCCTAGCCGAGTTGCCCGGCCACGTAGTGGGAGTACTGTCTTCTACCTGACGCAATGTTGTGGTCTATAGGGAACCTGAATCGATGAATGTTCTTGACGATATGTCCTGGTTCATTGACGTCCAACCAGAAGCCCGCTCCGTCCTGGAGCCACGAGCACTTGTCGCTAGCCTTGATTCCGAGCTTGGCTTTGGCCCGATCGTAATGTCGAACTTCAGAAACAGCGATGATCATGTCGTGGTGCTTGAAGGTCAGCACGTGGAGAGGTCTCTCGAACTTGAACATAAGCATCCGATGAGGATGTCGAAGGTCTACAGCTGCTCCAGTGAAAGCACCTTCCAATTGCTTCGCCACAGCTTTCATGGCCTTTTCAGGATGGATACCTTTCTCAAGTAGGCGCCCGTAGAGCCGGAAGATTACTTCGGAGTCCACGCCGCCTTCCCGATCAAGATTGAAATTCCTGAAGAGATCTTCGTGATTCCGGAGGGTACCGTTGTGGATACCTACAATCGGGGGAGCAATGATAGGATGGTTGTCGTAGTTACTGTCGGCGTTGCCAACAGTCGACGCTCGGGCGTGAAGCATGATGAAATTCGTTTGGGGACCAATCAGATCCAAGGCATCTTGGAACCTCGGACGCACAGTTAGTCGCGAAGGCCGCAAAGGCTTCTTGAAAACCACACTTTGTTCCTGTTCAGGATCATTGATCACAGCGATCCCAGCGGCATCCAGGCCTCGCGGCTGCAGCTCGATTAGGAGTTGCTTCGTCATTTCCCGTACCATCGGGTAGCTGATTCTCCCCCTGGCTCTACGGCCAATGGAGATCGTTGCGATTCCGCACATGTTTCCTCTCTAGGCTGTGGTGATGAGTGCGCCAACTACGTCACTCCACCGGTATCGTCCTGAGCTTAAGAGTTGGGCCACAATCTCTGCAATTGTTACTGGCGGCTGGTCAATGTGTGCTGCCACTTCCTCGATCCATACGTCCTGGTTCTCGCATTCTACTATACCGGTGAGATCCACCACTTCAGCGACCTCGCTTTCGATCAAATATCTATTGTTTGAATCCTCCTCTCTACTCTGAGGATTTAATTCGTTCTCTATATCTTCCCACGAATCGCCCTGCACTCTTCGAAGAGAAAGAGGCCGATCCGCAAGTTGTATCAGAATGTCGAACGCCGGGCCGAGTTTGTTCAGTTCGCCCTTGAGCAGCTGAATCAGTTCTCGGGCACTGTCTCGATAGAAAGGGATGTAGGGACCAATTCCGCTGGTATCGGCCACCCGATGACCTCCATAGTCCCGATTATGTCCATTGATTAGGTGCTGGGAAGCCTCCTCCAGCTGTTCGGTGTACTCCCGCGACCCTATCTCCATGATACCGTACTGAGACAGTCGGACTGCCTTGAGCATCATAGCGTAGATCATCATGCCCCAAGCAGCGACCACGGACGGAGATAGGCACCCATCTGCGATGCGGTTCTCGATGTGGAAGGTAGAAACTTGTCCCTGTGAGTCGAACTTGCAGAAGTAATAAGAGCAAGACGCATACTTCCCAGCTGTCCCATGCCCCCCACCCGGAATATTGTCGGCTAGTTCCTTCTGAATCTTCCGCATCTGGCTTTGCATGGCACCGTACTGCCGTACCGGTTGACGGAACTTAGCCCATCTTGTTAGAGTTTCCATGGACTCGCCCGAACTCATGATCCAGAAGAGAGCCGTCTCGTAGCGTCGATGTAGTTGATGGAAGTTGGCGAGGATGATTTCGGGCATCGCGATTTCCAGCTCCGAGATGGAAGAGCTTCTCGTCCCGCTGGGGCTCTGGCCACCGTTGTACCCCACCAGAAGGTGAAAGTGCTGCCCACACCTCTCGTTAATGTAGCCACCGCGTTCCACAATGGGATCGATGATGTCCTTACACATTCGATAGAAGCTATTCCAGTGGACTCGCCGACCGACGGTCGGAACTTCGATTCCACCATTGTTGACCAGAGAACCGTCCTGCTTGACCTCCAGAACTCCCGCCGCTCCAACTTTCAGGACGTCACCAGTGGGATGGAAGAGATTCTTCATCTCTGAGCGCACGGCCTCGGCATCCTGACGAATGTCGGTATTTTCGACGGACATATCACTCTTCCTCAGGAAGGAAGGGCAAACAGTACAGAAAGGAGTATGCATAGCGCAATCTAGCCCACGGCAGTTGAGTATCCAGGAGGGACATTCGACGCATGCCGCCACATCTCCTTCATTCTCAGCGGGACACTGGAACTCCGTTCCGAGAAAATGCCCCGTCTCTCGAGTCAGGCAGAAGGTGGGGTGCCTTTCGGATAGACACGTTTCCAAATTGGCGCAATCGGTTACGCATTTCTTCTTGGAATGTACACACGGCTCTGCGGCCTTCGATTTGAGGCCTCTCTCAGCCGAGGGTAGATTAATTTCGAACTCAGTTCCCAGCTTCAGAATTTTGGATAGGAGATCTCTCCAATAGAGGAACTGTTCCCGCGTCAACGGCGGGCGCGACGCTTTCTTCTGGAACTTGAGTCCAAGGCCTCGTTTCGTTCCCACAGTTACTCCTTCCAGTTGTGCAAGAGGTTAGGTCCAGGTCTACGCCCTTCATCCACTTCTCTGAAAAATCCTTCTACGGTTCTTGCATGCTTCCCGTAATTCGGAAGCTCCGTCAGTTGTTTATGAATACGGTCTAACTCTCGTTTAGCGGGCGTTACAGACTCCGCTAACAACGTGCTTCTGATGGTCCCAGCGCTCGGTACTGGCAGTATTTCTTGCAGGTCTGTTTTGGTGAGTTTTCTAAGATCGATGAAATTCCTACTTGCGATCTTAAGTCGGCTGACTACCGTTTCCGTAACCATCAAGGTCAACCCAAGCAGCCCTCTTGCCAAAGAGGGAGTCCTTAGGTAGAAAGCTCCGGGAGTCCTATATTCCAAGGTTATGTTGTTGGGCCGATAGTCTCCGGGGAGCCCATACTGAGTTCTACCCAGCCGTCGCATCGGATTGTCTTCCAGAGGAACCAGAGGGACAGATACATACCAATCCAAACACCGGATCAGATGGTCTATAGCGACCCGGTTGAAATCTTTGCGTGTGTTGAGAATCTCGGGCGGAATGCCCAGATGTACATGGAAGCCAGCTGACCTGGCAAAGAAGTAGGAGTGGGCCTCATAACGGAAAGCACTACCGTCGGTAGGAAGTGTTTTGGCCCACGAGCTTCTCTTCATGTGCCCAGGAATCTGCGGAACCAATCCTTGTATCTCTCTCACCACTTCATCTTCATGTCGCCCGTAATGAGGACGTAGTTCCCCTAGGCATCCATCACAACCAATCTGACCATGGAAGGGAAGATAAGTGGCAGCAGACATGATTTGATCGTTGTGCGGCCCGCTGCCTTGGATAATGAAAAACTCCGGATCGCAACCCAGAGTCACATCGAGGATCTTGAATTGTACATTCGGGCCGCTGATCCTCGCGAAGTTCTCCGCATTGACCAGGGCTGTCTTGAAGATCGGAGAACACTCTTCTACTTGGAGGATGACAGTCTTCTTTCCCCTGATCTGGATGAACTGTCCTACCAGAACACCCAACTCTGCTCGGAGAATGGGCGGGATACGGATCCTACTTTGGTCCCGTTCATTCATCCAACGTGCATGTTCGATGTCGAATTCCAAGGAACTCCTCCTACGGATGTTTCACTTCCATCCCCATTTTCTTATATACTCTGAAAAGCCTCGACTCATGCTGCCGGGCAAACATGCCTATCTTTTCGTCTACGTAATCGTACGCTATCGCGTCTACTTTTCCCTCTTCCGGTCTTTGGATACGACCGAGTGCTTGGACGACGTTGCCCTTCCACTTAATCGGGGAAGCCAGGAACAGTCGGTTCAAAGGAGGGTAATTAAATCCTTCCATCAACAAATTGTAGGTAGCTACGATGCCTTGAATCTTTCCATCCTTGAACTCGGATATGATTTTCTCGCGAACCTTTTTGGGAATCGGTCGCTTCTTTTTACGCGGCCGCTTTTTTCCTCGCCACTGTACGGGTATATCACTCTCGACGTCTACGGACCCCACTACGAAGTCGCATCTTATACCTTCTTCTTTGATTAGTTTAGTCAATACTTCGGCATGTTTGGTCCTCTCTACGAGAACGATGAAGATCGTTCCAGTCTGGTTGGATTCTGCCACAACGTCACGGACGATCTTCTGGTTACGCTGGGGAGCCGTAACCATGGCCTCCATGAAGTCATTATATTCCATCGTGTTAGAGTTCTCGGGATCCCATCCTGTATGTCTCACCTTGATGGTGGGAATCATGAGATGTTCTTCTTCGAACAGCTCAACGTGCTCGATCTCGGCTATCTTAGGTCCGATAGCATTGAACATGACGACGTCGAGTTTATCTCGCCGGTAGGCAGTGGCTGTCAACCCGAAAAGATATTGTGAGTTGAACTGACTTACTACCTCTAGAAAAGTTTTGCTGGGAACATGGTGGGCTTCGTCGACGATTACCGTACCGAATTGGTCTACGATGCCGCTGAGATCTCTCCGTTGCAGAGTTGGAATCATGCCTACTGTCAAGCATTCTCCGACTTCCCACTTCTTTCCGTGGAGGATACCGATGTCCTCTTCTTTGAGGTCGAGGTGTTCGATAGCCTCTTCGATAGCTTGCTTCTTGAGGTTCTCTTGGTGTACCAGCCACAGGGCCCGAAGCCCTAAGCGACGGCACATCTCTAGACCCATAACGGTTTTACCGCTACCCGCGGGCGCAGATAGGAAGCCATTGTCATGAGACATTAGCTGTTGGACAGCCGTCTCCTGATCATCTGGCCGGAGCAATACGTTACCTTCGCCCCAAGGGGCTTCCGGGGCCGCTCTTTCATCGGTCAATTCCCACTCTAATGCTAGGTCATTGACCAGATGTTCAAGCAACCCTCGCGGGACTATCATACGGTGATCTTCGAATTCATACTGACGTATATATTGTGGAATATTCGCAGTATACCTTCCGAAAGCCTTCGCTTCAACCCATACTGGATTGGTTAACGTAAGGAGTCCTTCTAGGTAACTCTTAAGCTCCGGACTGGCCCCCTGTATTTCCAGGTTGTTCCGTATCCGGATCCGCAATGCCATACAATATCATTTTCTCCAATAGACCGCCCTTGGAGCAGAGAAATGCTACCTTGGACGGTACATGTTTATGCGCTTTTCGATTATGTTTCATGATTTGCTTCTGAGATCTATTCTTCCGACTCTTTCTCCCTCTCTTTCTTTTACCCACGATTTCATTGTCCTCTTCTTCACTGGAGAGTTCTTCATTGAAGCACCTGATCATAATACCCGTATCCTGCGGGCAAGACTCAGCAAAGGAGCAGCGGGGGCCGCACACCTGCCGGATAAATTTCCCGTACCTGAGTTCGGGCCTGAGCATCCAAACGTCTTTCTCCAAAGCTCGCTTGATGCCTCCCCTGTACAGTTTGGCTATTTCTGGGGAGCTCTGATCCAATTCGTTGGGATCTAACCAACACTCCCCGCACCATTCGTTGTCGCCGTAGATCTGAATAGAATCGGTGGACATGCAGTGAGGGCAAACCGCGATGATTCCGTGGACATCCTCTTCCTCGTCGCCGCTCCCCCCTCCTTCGAGGACGGAGAATTCGCAAGCGCACTTCCGACACATATAGCGGCCTGCTAGGTCACCGAGGATGTCTACTAATCCAACGACATCCTCGTTCCTACAGAGAGGACACGGCGTGGGGTCCCCGCTTCCGGGATCGATATCCTCCAGACAGCGGTTCTCATCGTTCGGACTCTGCGTCGCGTCGTAGAGATTCAACCCATCTTGGCGACGTCGCCCGTAAAAGTCTCCCGGTGCCCACACCATGCCACATTCTTGGCAAAGATAGACGCCTTTCCTTAACATTTCTGTTTCGTAGCACTGACAATCAGGACATTGAACGGGATTCATTATGGCCACTACCAAATCTCCCCGTAAGTTCCCCAATGGAGGTGCCGTGAATATCCTTCCAGAAGACCCACCCGGATCTTCGGTTTCCAGACACACCTAGTGCCGCCCCTGACAGGCTCTGATAGATGTCCCCGTTGCTGCAGAGGTAGCCGTCCTCTATTACTTCGAGGGTAAAACGGTTACCCTTGCTCTCGCCGCGCAAGGTTATGCCTACTTGGAGGCCTTCCTTGTTTTCCGCGGGATGCCCCGGTTCTTGTAGCGTGCGAACTGTGTCGATCAACGCGTCCAGTTTAGATTCAATGGCTGCCACCCTCTTCTCAACCAGTTGTCGCGGCGCGGGAATAACAGTCGCAGTCACCCTTGTCTTCTGTGGTTCATCTGCATATACTTGGGCCAGATCAGCTAGGTTTGCCTCAGTGTTTCGACGCAAAATCTGAGCCTCTTTATATTCGTTCATATTACGGAATAATTGTCCGGGAAATTCTTTGACATGGAAAGGCATCTTATGCCTCCTTGTAATATAAGCTAAGACTCATAACTGTGAGTATAGACTAATGTTATTGTTTCGGATGTTTTACTCTACTCTGGGAGCTGCGGTCTAGGTACCCCTGCTCCTTCTGTTGTATGCTTTCTCTCTCCACCTGAGAATTTTTCTACTATTAGAGAAACCGACTTGCGGGTTATGCCGTCGTTACCCGTATAACTACCGAACTCCATCTCCCCTGAAACGGATAGGACCTGTCCTTTATGGTAGTATTCGGAGATAGCCATGGCCTTGGGGCCCCAAGCCACACAGTTTAAGTACATTGCTTGAGACCTCTTCGGCTTGTTCAAAGCGATGGTAAACGTAGCTCTGGGGTTGGTGGGCTTGCTTTGGTCTAACTGTGGAGCCGCAACCAGCCGTCCCACGAAATTACAGTTGTTGGCGTACATCGGATATCCTTATATGTATCCCATGTTGTCACATACTCCATACTTGACCGCTGCCGAGTACTCCTTTTCCAGTTCCCTCCGTTCCTTTTCTTTCTTCTCCTTCACCGCGTCTCGAAGTTCTTTGATATACTTGATATTAATGTTGACGCGAATTTCCTGCATGAGCCACTGCCTCGCCCACGTCACGAAGTTACCCCCTTCGACGTAGTGGCCCTCTATTACTGCTCGTGACCATTTGGGACACCGTTTTCGAACTTCTTCTATGTCGAACCACCAATCGTTATCTTGGCACTCTTCTACGAGTAATCCCCAGGTCTTAACCATGTGTTCACGCAGACCTTCAGCATCCAGTTCAAGGACATTCTCGACTTGCTGAATGAGATCTTCGTCCTGCTTCAGAATCTTAAGCTCCTCAACGGAGAGGCAGTCGATAAGTTTACGGAAGTCGTTACTGGCTCCGTGAGTGATAGCGATATTAGCCGCGATAACTCCTTTGTTGAATCTCAGGTAGCCACCAAACATTTTATGTCCTTTACGGAGGAGGGAGGCGAAGAGGGTGGAGACTATACGGATGTGTAGAGACATAGTTTTCGGTGTCTCCGCCCTCTTCTAAATTACGCGCTGACTGCTTCTTCCTTGAGAATCAGGCTGGTGCGGATCAAATGTCCGACCAAGTCATGCGGCTTTGCTCCCAAATGATCCAGAAGATCGATTGGATGCAAATTGGCACGAGTAGCGAAATAGGTCTTGTGGAAACGCCGCACTATCGCATTGATGATGTGCGAACGTCCTTCTTCGAGGTGCCTCTGATAATGTTCAACCAACGCACGTTGATTGCCGACCCCCAGCTTCTGGGCATACATTCGGATGATGTTGCACAGCTGCTGGGTCTCCCGCTCGGGGAATCCAAGTTCGATTAGGGCTTTCTCGTTTGCCAAACATACAGCTTCCACACACTCTTCTCTGAGGCTCTTCGTCCCATGCTTCTGGGAAAAGACGGAGTTGCCCACCTTGTCGAGAAAAACCTCGACGTTGATGTGCCCCTCACGATCGTGATAAGGGATGTTTCCTTCCACAATTCTCATCAGGGAGTAGCAGAGAGCAATGACCGGCCCGGTCCACAGCTTGACCGCCATCGACGTGGCGTTCAGATCTGCGTGTTCCCGCGCTTCCATGGGGGCGAAGCTTTGCAGCTTTATCTCCTGGAAGGTCATGGCCCTCGTCATCGGCACCTTTTTGCCATTCATGCGGTCAAGCACTTCCTTGATCTGCGGATGCGGATTGTGGAAGTTCTCCTTCAGTTCTTCTTTGGCCCCCTCGGTGTGGAAGCTCATGATATAGATGACGTCCCCGTCGAAATCCAGGTTCATGGACACCAGCGAGTTCTCACTCACACGAATGGTATACTTGCACTGGGAATCGTCTGTGATCCTGACTCTCTGGATGCGGGTAGACATGAACCCCAAGCAGGGGAACCGCTCCACAACGACATAGTCGCCGTCATCGACCTTGAGGTCACGAGACATGTCCCTGTGGATTTCCACCCAGTTCGGCTCCAGCTCTTGCCCCAGAACCGCAGTGGCCTTGGAGGAACAGGGATACCGGACTGCCATCAGATACTGGCTGATCTTTCCGGTCTTCAGCGACAGGGACTGAGATACCATGTGGAAATACCTGAAAACCACGGCTGACAGCTGTTGGGGTTTGATCTCCCCGTGCTTGAGCCGGTCACAGGCTTCCAGAATCTGGTTCAAAATAGTAGCGATGTCTGAAAGGCCGTACTTTCCGGTCGGATGCTTCCAGGGTTGGCGTAGTCCGAAGGACGGCACAGGCAATTTGTCGAATTCGAAAATCCGGCAGGCATCCTGGTGATATGCGCTGTTGCTAGCGATACCCTCTTGAATACCGATGCTTCTATCGTCCGGAATGGTGATCTGGAGAGACATCGGGAGCTGTACATAGCACCCGTTAGGATACATCTCTTCGTCAGCAACGGTGCCCATCAAACCCTCGAAGGTGTGAAAGGTACCCATACCGGCCGGAATATAAATCAGCTGCTCAGGATTAACGATGGGTTTCAGTGGCTCCAAGTGCTCGTCGCCCTTCATGACGTCAAGAATGTGGAGAAGCTCACGCACTTCCTCAACACCCTGCTGGTGACTCAAGATTTCCTTGACGACCTTGGATTTCGGACCCAGCAAAGTGGTCAGAGCCTTAAACTCGATGGTCGATACTTTGTTCCCGCGCGTCCGCAGACCGCTCTGGTTGGTCTCCCATGTGTCTCGTCCCTGCCAGAGTTGCTCTTCCGGCGTTTTAGTGATGCCCCAATGGACGTAGCCACAGATAGTTCGGAAGTTGCCCCAAGGAGTGTTGACCTCCATGCAACCATCTTCGCCGACCATATGTTTTCCACTCTTCAGCTTAGCTTCTACCTGGACCCGCGTGACTTCCAGATCATCCTTGATGATGAGTCGAGGATACCAGAACCCACGACCGCCCTCGGCAATATCTTCCCACCGAGGCTCTTGCGTCATG
>SDBV01005109.1_pt1 | contig 18612 bp, 31 predicted proteins | sample 2277081 | NCBI WGS metagenome assembly SDBV01 (sample SAMN10402039, study PRJNA504765) | marine sediment metagenome | isolation source: marine sediment core GS10_PC15, 223 cmbsf | place: Arctic Ocean: Southern Knipovich Ridge | collected 2010 | reverse complement strand
TTTGAAACATTGGACAATAAGTTTTGTATTCTTGAGTTAGAATATGAGAAAAAGAATATTTTAGATGTTGTAAATCAGAAGATAAATATTACAAAAAGAGTAGGAGGATATTATTTTACAACTGATGTTGGAGTTGAAGTTAATTCTATGGCTTATAAGATGAATTGTTCTGATTTTAAAATAAGATTTGATGAAAATAGAAGTGTATTTTTAATGGATAATATTAAAATAGATTTTAATGAAGCAAAAGATAAACAGAATATTTCTACGACTTATGATAATCAGACACAAAAGTTAATATTTCTTCCTGATAAAGATGAGTTTGGAAATGATAAAAAAGCAGATTTAAGATTTATTGACCCTGATATAACAGTTGATAGCAGTGTTGAAAATGCATTAAATCTAATAGCCCAGCCAAGAAGTCTGGTATGGATAAACTCTACAACAGGATATATTTTCTTTGCTGATGGTGGTATTGATTTACATTATAGAAAAACAACAGATTCAGGAGCTACTTGGGCAACAGAAGTAAATATAAAAACTGGAACTGTTGTAAAATTTGTTATTTGGTATGATAAATGGACAAAAGATGATACAGGAGATGTTATTCATATAGCTTTTGTTGATAGAATTTCAGATGATATTTTATATAATAGTTTCTCAACTTCTGATGATACTCTTGATGGAGAGGTAATTGTATTTAATGGAGCGAGTGCAAGTGGCATAGGTTGGCAAAATGGCGGTATTTCAATTGTGAAAGCAAGAGGTGGTAATATTTATGTCGGTGGGTGGATAGATAATAACGGTGAAAATGGATTTTTCAGAGCAACAGATTCTCCTGCAACAAGTTTTACAGCGAGAACAGATACAGGGTTTATTGAAGGAATTGAAGTGGATAGAATAATGTTTTTAGCAGGAAATGAAGCAGATTCTAATGACATTTGGAGTATTTACCAAGATGTTTCAGCTAACGAAATGACTTTAAAGGTTTATGATAATTCAGCAAATACATGGAATGAATCTTCTGTAATAGATAGTATAGACGAAACCTCTATTTTTTTTGGATTTGATTCTATGGATAGACATTCAGATGGTCATGCAATCTTAGTATTATGGAATGAACAGAGGTCAGCAACAGGAGATTTAGCTGTCCATGATATAACAAACATAACTACTTTTTCAGAAAAAACAGATGTTGTTTCTAATAGTGATGTCTTTGGAATTGTAGGTTTATTAATTAACCAACAAAATGATGATTTATATGTGGCTTATAGTGATGGACTTGATCCAACACAAATAGTTTATCAAAACTCAACAGATGGCGGTGGAAGTTGGGATGGAGAATCAGCAATGAGTGTTACAGATGATAACCATAGATTAGTTATGGGAGGAACAAGTGTAGGAGATGATGGCGGAAGATGGATGCCTGTCTGGTTTAATGATGACCTTAATGATTTAGTTACAAATTCAGATAATTCTATTGAAATTAGTGCTGTTTCAGGAGATACATTCCCTCAATGGTTTGATAGTTCTTCAAATGATACAGTTGTTTCTTCAAATGTATTGCATAGCGTCAGATGGACAGATGATATTGCTTTAAGCGGGCATATCTTCAGCTTTGATAATGGAAATGGAACTCTAAATAATGATAGTTTTGTTCTAATGACTGGAGTGAGTAATCATAGTAATGTAACTAAAATAATTAATTCAACAGTGGGTTCTACGATAAGATGGAGAGTCTATGCTAATGATTCAACTAATCAACTTAATGCAACAGATATTTTCAGTTATGATACAACAGATGTTGATTCTTGCACATTTTCTACAAGCCCTTGGAATATTGAATTGGCAGATAATTGTGTTATAACAGATACACAAGGTTCAGAAACAGCAAAGGTAAATGTAAATGGTACAGGAAGTTTAACAATCGATGGTGGTCTTATTATTTGTAATAGTTTTAACTTTATGCCTGATTTTTCAGGTGATATTTTCAGTAGAATAAATGGAGGAAATTATGCTTGTGTAAAATGAAGAAAGTAATATTAATTTTATTAATGGGAATATTTTTGATTAATTTAGTGAGTGCTGAAAATCCAACTTTCCAAGTAAATACAGAATTTGATTTAAAGAGAGGGTGTTCCAATAATGGTTTCTTTTGTGATAGTGTATTTATTTGTAACATAACTATTATCAGTCCTGATGGATCTCTTTTAAGAGATAATATTGTTATGACTGATTCAGAATCATATAGGAATATTACATTAACTCCAGGACAAAATAATCAATTAGGTTTCATGAAGGCTATAGAAAGTTGTAATAACGGAACTGTTGGAGGATTTGATTCATTTGAGATTTCTATAACCGCAGATGGTAAACCATTTCAACAGTTTCCAACACAATTTGCAATTATTATTCTAGGATTTCTCCTTATTGGAACAGGATTTTTTACAGAAAGACTTAGAGTATTCAAATATATGGGAGGAATACTTCTAATGGTGATGGGGGTGATAACTCTTTATCCTGGATATTCATTTATTAATTGGACTACTCTTACAGGAAAAGTACTAGGATTTATTGCAGTAGGGATGGGCTTTTACTTTTTAATAGAGGATAGTTTCTCTAGAACTAGTCAAGAGGAGAGATACTATCAAGATCAAGGGGAGGAATTTGAAGAATGATAAAAGGAGGTGATTCTGAATGGATTTTTTTGAATACATAGAAATTGGAACGATAGTAAAGTTTGCAATTTTATTTATTCCTTTAGCAGCATATATCTTCTATGTTGCAGACACTTTATATTGGAAGTTAATGTTAACTCTTGGAGCTTTTATAGGAATAGGAATAGCTATTGGGGGAAAAACTCTAGGAGGAGATCATGGGTTTGGAGGAAGAAGATGAGACAAATTAGTTTCACTCGCGGTTCTGCATTAAGAAGAGTTTTTATTAATAGAAGAGTTATTTCTTTTCTCACTGCAGAATTAAATAATGTTCCCTTGAAGATAGATTTGGATAAACTTGATGAAGAGAAAGAAAAAATTGATAAACTGGAGATTGATAAAGAAACTCTTGAAGAATTAAAAAGATTGCAAACTGAAAAGGAAATTGCTTTAGACATTATTAATGATTTTGAAAAATCTGGATGGAGGAGGATAAGGAAGTGAAAATTACTTTGAAAGATATATTAGAAGTTTTTTGGAATAAACAAATACATACTTTAGTTACTTTAATGACTTTTTTATTAGTCTCAGTTAATTTTCTTCTTCCTGCAATGCAAGGTAAGGTGATTTTTTATCCTTATTTAATTTTAATGATGATTATAGTAATAAGTGGAGTGTCAAAAACTACAATTGATATAATGGAGGATATTGAGTTATGACTTTCACAGATGCCTTAGTTGTCTTGGGTGTTTTAGGATCATTTGCTTTTTTAATTTGGAGTAGATTAGTTCAAAGAAAACATCCTATCGTTGCTAAAGTTCAGGAGATGTTAAGTAAACCAAAGGAAAAGGTTCAAAGTTTATCTGAAAGTGAGAGATGGCAACGACCAGACATAGATAAAAAAATATATTAAAATGAAAAAGAAGAAATTACAGTTAAAAAAAATAAGTGGAGAAAATATAATAGAATTTAAAGGGAAAAGATTTAGACCTAAATTAATTAAATCAAAGAAGATAGATGGTGATGAGCATGATAATTACGAAATCTGGGAAGAGATTACTGATGAAGAATATAAAAAACATATTGATATAATAAAAAAGAAAATAATAGATAAAATTCCAAAAGAAAGAATAGTTGAAGAAGCTCTAAAGAAATATTCTATTAATGCTTTAAAAATAATGTCTAATCAAATAACAAAAAAGAAAGCTAAGATAATAAGGCAAGATGGTTGTTTAGGAATTAAATTAGATGGAGGAAAATATAATTCTTCTTATATAGAGTTATATGATTAAAATGTCACCAGAACCACAATTAACACCAGAAGAAGTAGAAGAACTTCAAGAAATGCAAGAAGATGCAAGTGATGATACACAAGAGGATCAGTTTGCAAATTCTCAAGAGTTTCAAGAAGCTTATGGAAGTCCTGAACCGGAAGAAAAGATGAATCCTTCTTCTTTTATTCATAATGCTGCTTTTAAATCTACAGATACGTTAAGAACTACTTTTCTTACTGAATGGGAACTAGGAAGGCCTATGTTCAATGTAAGATTTTTATTAGACATGGAAGATATTTCTAAATTTTATCTTGATGAAATGGTAGAAGAACTATCAGATGAAAATAAACAAATGGAAAACAAAGTTGCAGACTATTTCAAACAAAAAATAATGAATATAACTGATTCTGGAATGAGTAATGAAGGATTTATGGCAAACCTAAATGTTACAAAGAAGATGGACACAGTAAGGAAGAAAGTGAGGGTTGATAATATACAAAATCTAAAAGGAGGTAAAAAAAGAAGATGAGCAAAGAAGAAGAAATTAAGAAATTCCTAGAGGATCTCAATAAAAGTGACGAGGGAAAGAAGTTATTAAGAGAGGTAAATCCTCAACAACCTATCCCTAAAGTCCTTCCTCAAGAGTTAATCGGTGAGCCGAATAAAGAAAATAGGAAAGGAAAGAAGAAGGAAAAGGAGAAAACTTGGTGGGGTAAGACTTTGAATAAGGATAAATTAAAGAAAACAAACAAAGTTGGAGTTATTTATCTTAGAAATAATGGAAATGCAGATTTAATGGAACTTGAAACCCACAATGGATTCTTTAATATTGGTGTGAATCAATATAATGAAGATAAAGATTGTGTTTATACTGTTACTAAAGATAGGCTTCCTTTAATTATTCTTAGAGAATGGGATTTAATTCCTATTGGAACAAAAAAATGGGATGATGATAATATGAGGGAAAAGTTTTCAGAATTATCTCAACATGTTATTAAGGGTATTAAAAATGCTGAATTAGTAAGAGCCGGAGGAGGATTAGATAGCAAATTAACCACAAAACAGATAATTCTATGGGGATTGGCTGCTTTGGTTGGAGTAGTTATTGTTATGAATTTTATATGAAATCTAAAAAACAAATAAGAAAAGGAGTTTTAACAGCGAAGCTTACGTTCTTTGATTGGGGCTGGGCGGATAACGTTATTTACACACAGAAAGCAAAAGTTAATGAAAAACTAAAAGGAATCCAGATGATCTCTAAGATAAAACACTTCTTCGGTATAACGAATAAAGATATTAGTGAGAACGAAGAGATAATTATTAGACATGAGATTGAGAAAATTGAATGGACTAGGAACGAAAAGGGAGAGATAGTTTCCCCATTTAGAACTAAGAGGGAAGATGGTTAACGCATGGAAAGTAATAGCTATAACATTCATAATTTTATTTGTATTAGAAACTTCTTTATTAGCTTGGACTGTTGTTTCAACTATAGGAAATATGGATAATGAAAATATTTGTATATATGATATTTGTGAATCTTCTTCAATATTTACTTATGATGCTTATACTTATGACAGTGATTCTAAGTTGTGTCGTTGTTATTTAGACAGTAAAATAATAAAAGAAGAGAGAATTATTTAACAGAATTTATATAGTTATTTTACTAGTAGTTTTCATGACTAAGAAAACTATGGAAAGAAAAGTGTTTATCAATAAGAAAAATAGACAATTAACAGTTCCCCTTTCTAGGAAAGAAATTAAGAAAATTAATCCCTCAATTAAATTCGGTGATAATCTTTTTGTTAAATTAATTATATTTAATAAAAAGAAAAAATAAAATGGTAACAGTTCAAGAAGCTAGAAGCCAAATAGCAATACAAAGAGCAGCAGTTCAAAGTCAACGACAAACAATTCAACAAAGAACTGAACAACCAAAGCTTACAGCTCAACAAGTTAGACAACAAACAAGAGGTTCCTTAGCACAACGTCAACTCCAATCAACACAATTAGGCTCTATAAGAAAGAAAGCTCTTGCAACATTAATTCCTATTGAAAAAGAATTAACTAAAGCAGAAGTAGAAGTTAAATCTGTTGAATCTCAAATCGCAGCACAGCAACAAAGATTATCTGATTTTGAACAGGCTAAAAAAATATTTAGAGGTGTTGGTTTTGATCCTGGAGCTTCACCTCAAATTAAAAAGTTTATTAGAGAATTTCAAGCAGGGAGAGAGATTACAGTAGAAAAAGCAGTAACAGAAGGACTTGCCGAGATAGAAAGGAGGGGCTTAGAACCTATTTTTATTAATGGTGAGTTACGTGGGGTATCAGATTTCTTAACTCAACAAAGTAGAACACTAGAACAGTTAGAACCCATTGTTATCAATGGCCAGTTAGTTGGTTTTCAAGATATAGCTCAACAATTATCTCGGCAACTAAGAGAACCTATTGCTGTTGATGTTGCTTTACCTAAACTTCCTCCAGGAGTTGTTCAAGCTGCTGAATCAAGAACAGATCAATTAACTAGACTTATTAAAGAAAGCACTCCTCAATTTGAATTTATTAAGAATGAGGCCATAAGAGATTTAGTAAAAATTATTACACCGGAGAAAAGAGTAGGAGTAATACTAGGAACTGAGAAATTCTTAAAAAGTGAATTAGAAAAAACATTAACAGATCCAACAGGAGCTTTTAAATTTAGACCAGATCAAGCAAAGCCCTTGACTAATTTAATTTTTGAAGTTGGAGAAAACTTTGCTCTAGGTCTTGGGGTTGGAAAAGGAATTACATTAGTTAGAGGAGCTGTAGCTAGAATACTTCCAAAAGCATTAAAGGGAAGTGCAAAATTCAATAAGGTTTTAAACACAGCAGGGGTTTTAGGAGTAATAACATTAACAACAGCACAAGGATTAAGCATAAAGAAAACATTTGAAACAGAAGGAGAAGATGCTGCTATATTGCAGACAATCGGATTTATTTCTTTTGGAGCAGGGTTTGGAGTTACAGGACTTAAATCATTGCCTCAAGCAGAAAAAGAGTTTAAACAAATAACAGACTTACTAAAAAAGGCTATCCCTCCTGGAAAGAGAGGAGAAACTAGATTTGATGAGTTAGGGAGATTCTTAAAGAAAAAAAAGAAAGGAGCATTTGGAGAACTCGAAACTTTAAATCAAGATGAAGTTCAAAGAGGTAGAGAAGTTCTTGCAGCCATTGAAAGAAGATTGGCCAAAGCTAAAACACCAAAAGAACAAGCTAAAATTCTTGCAGAAATAAAAAAAGGATTAAACACCCCACAAGCAAAACAAAACTTTGAGAACTTTGTTCTAGGTTTAATTGAAAAAGATGTTATAAAATTCCCAAAAGTTGAGATAGTTCCAGGAGTTAAAGTTAAAGGATTGCCTGGAGTTAAAGGAATCAAAGCATTTGTTCCTAAAGTAAAAACTCCTGGAAGATTAAGAGAATTAGCCAGAGTTAAACAGAATCAAGCAAGAAATCAGAGAAGAATAACCCAATCAAATATTTCTCTAGGAAAAAGATTCGCAAAAGCACAGTTATTGATCTCTGGAACTAAATTAGTTTCTGGACAAACAACAGCACAAAAGATTAAACAACGTCAAAAGCAGATTCAGAAACAAATTCAAAAAACTAAACAAGTTCAAAGAACTCAACAACGATTAAAACAAAGACAACTTCAAAGAACTAGGCAAGTTTCTAAATTAGCTTTAAAACAATTATTTAAACAATCTTTTAAAATCCCTAGACCTAGAATTAAGATAAGAAGATTAAGACTTCCTCCTCCTTTTATTCTTCCATTCCCTAAAAAAAAGATTGTTAAGAAGAAAATAAAAATTATTCCCTTTAATATTAAAGGAGAATCTTTTGATGTATTTGAAAGAAGAAGAGGAAAAAGTCGTAAGATAGCTTCTTCATTGCCTCCTAATTTAGCAAAAAGAACTTTATCAAGAGCATTAGATAGAAAACTTTCAGCGTCAGGAAGAATAATAGCAAGTAAAAATCCTCCAAAGAAGAAAGATATTAAATCATTTGATTTCCCTTCAAGAAAATTTAGAAGACCCGTTCCTAATTCCCCCCTTCGTCAAAAAGGGGCATTTGTGATTGTAGAAAGATCTCGTTTCAGATTAGATTCTAAAAAAGAAATAAAATCAATTCAACGAGCAAGAAAATTAAAAAAGATTCCAATGAGTTTGAGAGTAAGATGAGAAACAAACAAGGGCGTGGAGGAGCAGTTGGATTTGCATTACTAACCGTATTTTTCGTAATAGTGTTAACATTAGCAGTAACAATAGATCCTTTCAAGGAAGTTTTAGATGAAGTGAGGGGCAACTCTTTCCTTAATTGTCCTGGAACACCAGACTTTAATCAAAGTGATTTTGATGATGATGATAAATTTGATAAATTGAACAAAAGACCTGTTTGTTTTGTCACAGGAGCAACTATGTTTTGGTTTGTGGGGGCTGTTTTTTTATCTTCAGTAATGTGGCTAGTTACAAATTGGATGGGAGGTAAAAGAAGATGATTAAAAAAATAATGTTATTTATGTTTGTACTCGTATTACTAGTGGGAACTGTTTCTGCTTTTGAATGGGACAATATTAAAAGATACGACGAACAAACAAAAACAATTACAATTAAGAATGCTTTCGGACTTGGGGAAAATTTAGAAAAAGCAACTCTAATTTCTAATACTTATAATTGTGCTGTTGAGTGTAAAGCAGAAAAAGAGATTACATTATATGAAAATGGAACTTTAATTAATGATTTAAGATTTTATCGTCTTTTTACAGATGGAAGTAAAGAATTAAGTGAACCAAGAAGATTTAGATTACTTTATTACAAAGATATAGGTGAAAACGTCTACACTACTATAAATATCCTTAAGAATGGAACAGAAATTAAAGAATATAATTATACCAATTACAATGGGAAAAACTTCGCTTGGAGAAATTATCAACTTGGAACTCAAGTTCCTGCGGGAGTTTATCAAGTGAGACTAGAAGGAACAAAAAAAGTAAATAGAATCTATGATTGGCAAATTAATCTTCAAGGACGTTGGATAAATGAATGGGCAACATGGGGGAATATAAGCTTAGGAAATGATGGGGAAGTTTTATTGAAAGCCCCTAATGATAATATTAATGCAGATGTGGGAGATCCAATTAGTTTCAATGCAACTGCAAATATAACAGGTGGAGATACTCTAACAAACATGAGTTTCTTTGATGATGGCTCTGGAACTTGGACATTAAATGAAACAATTACTTTTGCAGGTTCAACTGTAATTGAAGCACATGGAAAAGTTTCAGATGATAATGCTCCAACAGGAACAGTTCAAACTGGATTTCATATTACTGCAACATCGCAAGTAGATTTAGTAAGCATAACAAAAGATGATGGGACAGGGGCTACAATAGGATATTTACTAGCTAATGATGAAAGTCAATTAGCAAGTGCAACCTTTTCTGGAAATGTTGCAACATTTTCAACACCACAAACATTACTTAAAGGAGTTGGATATTGGTTTATGGTAGATGATGGAGGAGCTACTTATAATTCAAATACTACAGGTGCAATAAGTGGTTTTCCTTTAAGTGGAACAAATATTGTATGGAATGAATCAAGACTATGGACAGATTCAACAAGTACTTCTAGATGGTTAAACATAATTAGTGTAAACACTACAACATCTACTCCCACTTTTTCAGCACAAAACTTTACTAAAATAATTAGAAACCAAACTATATGGAATGTTCAAGCGTGTGATAGTAGTGGTACTTGTGGATTTGCAGTAAATAACAGAACAGTAAATGTTCTTCCTGTTATAAGTGTATTTTCACCAACAAATTCAACTTTCAAAAATGCAACAATATTTTTTAATGCAACAGCAGATGAAACAATAGATACTTTTATTGTAAATTATAATGGAACCAACACAACTCTTTCAGCAATAAATACTACCTTAGAAGTTGAAGATGGTTTCCATCATTTACTTTTTTATGGAAATAATTCTGCAGGAGTATTTGGATTAAATGATTCAATTTTCTTTAGTGTTGATACAACAAATCCAACTTTAAATGTAACAGAACCTTTTGGAATTGTTAATTTCCAAGATATTTTAAATAATCAAACTCTAAAATTTAATGTAAGTGATCTCATCTTAGACACTTGTTTATTACAATACGAGAGTTCGAACACAACTGTAGATTGTTCAACTAATATAACTAATTTTACAATCGGAACAGATAGAACTTTAACATTCTTTGTTAATGATTCCTCTGGAAATCTTGTTTCACAAGTTGTTAATTGGAGTTATTTAGTTTTACAAATTTCAACAGATTTTAATTCAAGCGATCATGAAACTGCAATACAAAAATACACAGTTAATGTAACAACAAATGGAAGTGCAATAACAACAGGAAGTTTAACTTATAATGGAATAGAAAACACAGGAGCTACAATAACAAATCCTGCAGGAGATAATTACTCCATAACTAAATCAATAACTGTTCCTGCAGTTATAGGAACTTTAAATCATACATTTAATTTAACAATTCTTGGAAAAATTATTAACACAACTCTTCAAAGTCAAGTAATAAATGAAACTAATTTCACTATTTGTCTTTCATCTCCTAATGGTATTCCTTTTATTAATATAACTTTCAAAAACGAAACTCTAGCAGAAGAGAATATTAATGCAACTATAAGTTCAACCTGGACTTATTCTTTAGGAACAATTGGAGAAGTTAATAAAACACTAACATTTATAGAAGCTACTCAAAGTTTAAATTATACTTTCTGTGGAAATCCAGCAGATAGAAATTTTAATATAATTTTAGACATGGATTATGCTAATGATATAAGCCAACAGAGAAGTTTCTCATTAACAACATCTTTATCAAATGTAACCTTGCAGCAAGTCCTTTATTTACTTCCAACATCTCTAGGATTATTTTCTCCCTTCAAAACAACAAATATTAATGGAGATACAATCGAATTTGTTTCTGCAGTTATAACAAGAGTTTTAAGTGGGAATACAATTACAGTTGCAACAGGTTTAACAGATAGTTCCGGATTCGCAACATTCTTCTTAAATCCAAATATAATTCACATAGCAACATTCAGCAAAACAGGTTTTGCAAATAATGTTTTTAGCTTCACCCCCACCGCAGATTTAAGAACTGTTGTTATGGGTGGTGGAGTTGCAATTTCAAATGGAACAATAATTTCAAGAGGAACAACTTATGAAATAGATCCTAGAACAACAACTCTAGCAAACAACACAATTTTTACATTTACATTTAACGTTACAAGTAATCTAACTTCAATAAGCTTGATTTCCATGAATATAACAAATTCAAGTTTTCATGAATTGTTATTTGTAAGTAGTGCTGGTGTTGGAAATTTATCTGGAACTCTTAATACTTTAAATAATACAAAACTATTTGGAAGTTATATAATTGAAACAGGAGATGAAACAATTTCTGTAACAAGATCTTGGATAATATTCACAACATTTATTGGAGATTATTCTATTTTTAGACAATTAACTCTTGCTTCGGATAATGAACTTATTGGAGAATTTAATAGATTAATAATTATTCTATCTTTCATGGCAGGGATCTTAATATTTATGAATGTAGGAAAAGTTATAGAAACTAGTGAAGCAAACATTTCAGTATTATTATTAATAACATGGTTGTTTAGTGTTGTTGGATGGTTGGACACAGGCTTATTTGTTGAAACAACTAGCACAGGGATAAATAGATTAGGTCAATTTGCAAATCAATATGGAATAGCATTATCACTTACACCAGCAGCTTTATTTTTCATATTCAGGAGGTTATTCATAAGAATACCAAGATAAAATGGGAAAATTAATACAATTCGTAACACTATTAATCTTCATGGATTTATTTTTAATAGCAACAGGTCAAATATGTAGTTCAGGAGCAGGATGTTCTTTAGGATCTATCTTGTTAAACTCATTGTTGAATATTGAAAATGCCACAGCATTGTCTTTCTTCACAGATTTAATCGGAGATATAACAAACTTATTTAGCAGTGGAACAGGAATTGCCGCCCTCATTTTAGGAGCTGGTGTTTTAATTGGTTCATTATTTATTCCAGGAGATATAAGATTCTTCCTTCCTGTAACATTAAGCTTGGCTTTACTGACAGCAGACTTTGTTTTCATAGCAGCTTATTTCATTTCATTAAACGCAGTATTAGGAACAATAATTTTTGCTCCGATAATTTTAATATACATACTCACTATCGTTGAATGGTTGAGAGGAAAAGACTAACATGGCAGCCTGTGAAATAATTGATTTCAAATGTATTTTCATAAATGAAATTGCAGGAAGTTTCCTAATTGCATTTCTAATATTTATTATTTTATATTTCGTGGCTGCATCAAGATTGAAGATTGGTTTTGACACAACGATATTTTTCCTATTTCCAATACTTGTAATTTACAGCGTAACAGTTGGAGGATTTGCTTTAGTTTTTGCTTTTGTAACTTTTGCAGGAATCCTCTTAATTGGATGGATTATAAATAAACAATTCGGAAATTAGATAAATAAATTTTAAACTAACAGAATTTATATACTCTTCTTACTAGTAATTAAAAGAGGAGAAAAAATATAGAAATGACAGACTCATTAAAAGGAGATGGAAGAGCAATTTTTACAATCTTTATAGGTGTAATAATCGCAATAGTGTTTATAGCAAGTTTTTCTAGCAGTATATTTACACAAACTAATACGGCAAGTGAAACTAATTTGAGTATTACTGTTCCTGCAATTAATGTTACTACGGCCGTCAATGGAAGAGATTTAATTTCGGCAACAACTATAAGTAATGCAACAAATATTAGTTTGATTACTCACGGTTTATTACTTGGAGATGGAATAGTTAATGGAGTTAAAACAGTTACAATAGTGGTTAATGATAGTGAAGGGGGACTAGTTGGAACTACTGTAAATTTAACTTACACATATAATCCAGATGGATATATTGGTAATGCTGGAGGAAGATCTATTGCTGCATTAATCACAATATTATCTGCATTGGCTATTGTTGTCTTTGTAATTGTAGTGCTTTTCCAATTTGGATCATTAGGGGTTTTATCTTCGTTCAGAGGTAGGAGAAAAGACTAATGTTTGAAAATCTTCTTGGAAATCTAAGACAGAAGTTTCAAGAAAGTCAAGATAGGAAAAGGCTTGAGAAAGAAGAATTTGCAAGAATGCAAAGAGAAGTAGATTTCAAGAAGAAACAAATATTTGAAGATGAGTTTAAAAGAAATGCTCTCGAGGTTGCAAAAGCAGAAGCTAAAAAAGATGCTGGAAGATTATCTGGATTGCAAAAGCTTAGAGCAACAAATAGATTAAGGAATTTGAATAAAGCAGATTCAGGAAATCCAACGAATATGTTTTCCAAACTTTCTGCTTATACTCAAAAGAATATGGCAAGGAGAGAGGAGAATATTAAAAAAACTGAAGAGATGCGAGAAACCGCCAAAAAGATGCGCGAGGAAAAAGGATTTGGAAGGCCTCAAGATCCTGGAATAAAAAAACCTTTTCAACCTTCAGGCTTTGAGAGAAAATAAAATGGTAAAAATAAGTGAGATAAGAAAAAAGTTTGTTGAGAGAACTCGAAAAAAAAGACCTGTTGGTTTAAAGCTTACAGGATTCGGAAAAAAGTTTAAAGTAAAAAAACACGCAGCATAAAATGGTATTAAAATCATATAGATTAAAATTAAAAAAAGGAAAGAGTAAGAGAAGAAGTAAATCTATTGGAAGAATATTAGTTGGAGGAGCAACAGCTTTGGTTGGTGTTGCATTATTATCACAAACTGCAAATGCAATTAGCAGAATCTAGAAAATGGCAAGAAAATTAATAACAGCAAGATTAGATAAAGCACAATTAAAAAATCTTAGAGCCAAGCCTTTCCTGGAAAGAAATAAAATTATACAAGATAAATTGAATATGGAGCAAAGGGAAAGAGTTAAAAAAATTAGAGAAGAAGATAAAAAAGTAAGGAATAATTTTATATTTTAAAATGGCAAAGAAAAAGAAAAATGTATCCGGAAATATTGGAAAGGCTTTTGTTAGTGTAAAAAAGAAAGTCAAATCAAAGAAAAACCCTTTTGGATCAAAAAAATAATCACATCATAGTCGAGGAGGCAAATATTATGGCAAAAAGAAAAGCTAAAAAAAAGAAAAGAGTTGGTAGACCAAGTAAAAAGAAAAGAAGATAGTCATTTTATAGTCCCACATAAGGACATAGATCACCTCTTTTTCCTAGGAGAAGTAAGTATCTTTTATTCATGGGTGTTATGGGGTTGAGTAGGAAATTCATATCCGAAGTAATTCTCTCCTTCTAGGGTTTATTCTATTTCTAAAAAAGTAATTTGTAGGGTTTTCTGTACATTTAACGAAAGGTTTATATACTACATAATACTCATTGTATTACATGGTAGGACAAAAGCGTTCCCAAAAGACAATGAACATGAGAGTATCTCCAGATTTTATTAAGATGCTAAAAAAAGATGCTCGTTATGGAGAATCTCTTGAAGAAGTTGCACGAAGGTTAATTCTTGATAAACAATTAAGAAAAGAAGTTAAAAATTCTGCCCCTTCAGAGTATGAAGGTAAATTAAATACAGGGAAGAAAATAAAATGAAATATAGTAAAAAAGAAGATAGGTTATACACTTGTGAAAAGTGTGGGAAAATAAGAGAAGCAGAATATCCTGCTTTAAGAAAGAGGTTTTGTTCTTTTGAATGTTCTAATCAATGGAAGTGGGATAGTGTTAGGAAACATGAAAGGAAAATAGAATATAATTGTAATCAATGCAATAAATTATGTAAGAAACCAAAAACTCAAATTTTTATTGAAGGGGTATTTTGTTCAAATAAATGTTTTTATGAGTATAGAAGAAATAACCCTCCCACTTGGTTAATCCATTTTCCAAAAAGACATGTTCCATATAATAAGGGGAAAACTATGGATATGGATTATAGGATTTTATGTAAGGCAAGAGCAGAGAGACAATGGAAAGATTTGGATTTCAGAGAAAAACAGATGAAAAGAACAGATAGAGAAAAATTACAAAGGGCAGGACAAAGAGCTTTGAAAATATTTTGGAGTAAACCAGAAAACCAATGGAGAAGAAAAAAAGCAGGAAAAGTATTACATCAAAGATTTTTAGAAAAAGTAGGAGCAATTCAAAATGAGTGAAATAATAAGAATACCTCTAAAACAAATAGAAGTAGATAAAGACCAACCTAGAAAGACTTTTGAAGATATTAAAGAGTTGACTAAATCTATTTTGAATCAAGGTCTTTTAGAACCATTAAAAGTATTGAAAGTTTCAGAAAATTATTATATGTTATTAGATGGGGAAAGAAGATATATGGCTTTGGAAATACTGGGAAAAAAAGATGAACAATATAGTGTTGCTAATTGTATAATAATGAAACCAAGAAATAATAAATTAATTACACAATTATCTTTTGATGTCCAAAAAAATAAAGTTCCTATCTTAGAAGAGGCAGAAGCATATAAGAAATTAATTCAAACTGGTTATTCTATTAAAGAACTTGGAATGTTAATGGGTAAAGATGCTGGTTATATTAAAGGGAGATTAAAGATTTCTTCTCTTAGTGATAAAACAAAAGCATACATAAAAAACAAAGACATTCCTGCAGGGATTTTTTCTTTAATGGATATAGATAGTCTTAAACAAGCAGAAGAGAGAATTGTTGAAAGGATGAAAGATGAAAAAGCAAGTAGGTATAGAGAAGTGGAAAGGATAATAATTGAAGAAACACAAAAAGTAGAATCTATGTTATATCTTTTCAAAGAAGATATGATTAAATTAAAAAATAGGATAGAAGATTTTGAAAGAAGAACAGTAGATTTAGAAGCACCAAAGATAGAAGAAATGCTTGGAGAAAGTTTAATTGAAGCTACAAAATCTGTGGAAAGGTTCTTCAATAATCTTGATAAATTCTCAAAGATAAAAGAAGAGGCACTATCTTTGAAAAATACTTTAGAAATGTTATCTTCTAAATATGGTAAAGGTGCTGGAATCACTAAAGAAATGATAGAAAAGTCAGAGGTGAAAACTGAACCATAAAGGTGCAGGAAAGATAAAATGGTAAAACTAACAAAAGAAGAATTAAGATTTATAAGAAGAGAACTTGATTCCATATTTGAGTGTAATTATTTTAATGGAAACTGGGAAGAATTCCAAAGATATTCAAATTGGAATAGAAAAAAGTTTGATAAAAATTTGAAAATACTTAATAGTATAAGAAAGAAATTAAAGTCACGAACAGGAAAGGTTCGCAATAGATAAAATGGAAAAATGTGATATATGTAATAAAAAACTTACTCAAAAAGAAAGAGAAAATTATACTTTTTGTATAACTACATGGGAATTTTTCTTTTGTAAAGAACACAATAAAGAAGTTTCAAAGTTGATAAAATATCTTGAAAAAAGATTTGAAGATTTAAAGACAAGAAAAGATTATAGAAAATTCCACTTACATTTTCAAATTCAAGAATGGGCAGTTATTGAATATATTCATGTAAATCAACACATGAAAGAGTATAAGATTGATTTGTTAAAGAGATATAAACAGAAATTTGGAGATGTTCCAAAAATAAAATCACGAACACTAAACAATCGTAAAAGATAAAATGAAATTTGAATTAGGTAAATTAATGAGTTTGGGTTTATTTGGATTTGTAGTATTGAATATTGTTGGTTTGATAAATGATAAGGATTTAATAATAGGAATCGGATTCGGATTTGCTTATTTATTTTGTGCTGTTTTTTATGATTCAAATAAATTACGAACCTCAAAGGTGCGTAAAAGATAAAATGGAAAAGAAAAAAACAGAATACGAGGAAATTAATGCTTACCCTTCAATAGGAATGTTAAGCGATATAGAAATAGAAGGAAAAAATACCCCCATAAGAATTGGTGGTTGGAGTATAGGTGGGTTTTATTTAGAAGAACCTTATGTCCTAAAAGAAGAAAAAAGTAAATCTTTATTTGAAAGAAATTTAACTTATTATAAAGTTATAAAAGATAAGAAATTACAATCAGAAAGAGAAAAACAAATAAAAAAATTAAAAGAAAAAAAGAGAATAAAAGATATTGAATATTATAAAAAATCAATTAAAGAATCAAAAGAACTAATAAAAAATTGTACTAAGGAGTTAAAAAAATTTGGAGGGAAGACGCATAACAATAGTGCGTAAAAGATAAAAATCATAATGGAAAACAAGAAATTTAAATATACCCATGAAGAAACTGAGAAATATAGAAAAGACAATCAATTAGTTATGTGGACATTTGGAGGAATAGCATTTGTTCTTTCAGTCTTCAGTACATGGGTTATATTAATATAAGATGTGTAAAAGATAAAATGTTAGAAAATTTTATAGAATTTATTAAATTGTCAGGAGTTATAATGACCTCCACAATTCCAACAATAATTTATGTTTATTTCACAAAAGATGATGATGGAGCTTGGTTGGGGGCTTTTGGGTACTCAATTATAAAAATATCACATAGATTAAAGAAAGATGAAGTAAAGTAGATTTTAAGCAGAAATAGGGTTTTTTCGCGATTTAAATAGGAATACCAACTATGCGTAAAAGATAAACTACTTCTTCTCAACACCGATTATCTTTTTCCTATTCTTTTTATAAGGATATTTCTTATTCTCTCGCTTTTTTCTTTTCTTTGTTGATCTATCTTCAAACTTGTTCATTTTCGCGTTTTGGCTCTTTAATTTTAAGTTTTTTTCAATCATCTACATAAAACACCCTTATTCTTGCATAGTTACTTTCTTTTAATGGTTTTTTCTCCCTAAAATGAGATTCACATAAGAATTTGCCATGAAAGATTGCTTCGGCTTTATCTTCACAACCTTTTTTTTCACAATTTCTATAATTTATTGTTTCAACATCTGTTTTTTTTAGTTTCATTTTAAGACTTCTTGCTTTTCTTTGAAAGCCATGTTGAATATGTGAAGTCCAAGTTTGGGATGAACACAATTTCTGATAAGCTGTGCTTTATCAACATTAAGATTATATTTATTAAAATTCACAAAAAGATTGTAATGTTTCATAAGTTCTTCTTCATTGCTGTGAATTGTATCTAATTTTTCAATTCCCAAAAACTGATTTTTAGAAATATTAATAATAAAATTACTCCAAAAATAATGTCTATACAACTCAACAGATTTAATTAAAGGATCATAATAACTTACAACATTTTCAACAACAAATTTTTCATCAAAAAAATGTTTCAGCAAAATAATTTCTTGATATAATCTCATATCTGGATAGTCTGCTGTTCTTGATTTATTTATTGAATGATTTGATTTTACTTGAAGAACTTTCATTTTACTGTGTGTTGGGCAAGGAGGAGAACTCCATATAAAATTAAACTCTTTATAGTGTTCTAATAAATATTGATGTGCGTCTGTTATAATAACTTTATCATTTGGAAAGAAATCCTGGTATATTTCAGCTATCTCCTTATTATTTTCAATAGCTGTAACTTCATGTTCTGCCGGCCAAAGTTTTCTATTTCCACCAATTCCAGCATATAAGTTTAAGATTTTCATAATTGTTTTTGT
>SDBV01005108.1_pt1 | contig 18613 bp, 25 predicted proteins | sample 2277081 | NCBI WGS metagenome assembly SDBV01 (sample SAMN10402039, study PRJNA504765) | marine sediment metagenome | isolation source: marine sediment core GS10_PC15, 223 cmbsf | place: Arctic Ocean: Southern Knipovich Ridge | collected 2010 | reverse complement strand
AGACTTTTTATCTTCATCATTAAATGGATTAAAGAAATCTTCATTTAGATGCATATATTCTTCTAATGATACTATTTTCATATCTTATAGTTGATTTTCTACGTAATTATAAAATGATACAAAGCTTTCATTTTGAAGCCATTCGAAATCTTCAAACTTATTCAAAAATACTTTCAGAAATAAAATTATTAAATTTTTATCCGAAATTGATTCACTTTTCAATAATTTTTCCTGCTTATCATGTTCATCTGGATCATCCATGACTTCTCCCACAATGTACTGAACAAATCTTCTCATTTTTTTCTTATCTTTAAGCTCCTGATAAGTTTTTATATCGAAAGAACTTTTGATATATTTAGCTCGGTTATCAAATAAGGTTTCCATATAATCATAGAGGGTCTTTTCATAATCTTTTTGTTTCTTAGAAATAATTAGATCCTCTCTTAAATCCACTAATTTTTCCTCCATTACTTTAGCACTAGCACGATCTGATTGAAGCTCAATTTTTTCTTTTTTCTCTAGTTGATCTTCTACTTTAGAATAGAACTCTTTCCAAAGATGGAGCTTTTCAATTAATTCCTCCAAATCATCAATATCCATATTATTCTTTTCTGCGTATGCTCCTTGGATTCCCTGAAATGTACTCTTAAGCTGCTGAAACTCCGAAGGTTTAGGATCCTGCTCTGGATCCATTCCAAATTTCTTTAAGAAGATATTAATGATTTTTTCTAAGTCAGCTGAAGCTCTATCCGATAAAATATCTCTATCCTCTTCCCCAATTATATCTAACTTATGAAGCTTTTCGATAATGTCTAACTCAACTGAAGTAGTGATGGTTTCCCAATAAACTCTCAATGATTCCTTTCCTCTCTTCCCAGCAGGAAGTTTGTCAATTCTCATATTGACTTTTTTACCCAGTGCGGATATCTCCTTCTTAACATAATCCAGTAAGGCTTTTTGAAAAGCTCTTTTCTTCTCCTTGGTTAAACGATTTCCTTCTGGTTCTGCTAAAGCTTCTGAGTATTGACTTGCTCTTCTTTCTACATCTGCATAGATGATATCTTTAAACTCTTGGAGAATCTTATCAAGTTTGCCTTTATTGGCTTTAACGGTAGCAGAATTTATAGCTATTTTAATCCCCTTTCCTATTAAAGCAGCAACAGCAGCACCAGCTACTAAAGCTATTTTTTTAAGAGACCATTCATATAATTGATTATCAGTTTGAGGATCTTGAATCATGTCAAAATTTCTTTTTTATATATATCCTATAATTTTTTGACGGATATATAAATAAATAAATAAAACTCAACGACCATGGCAATTAAGCACGTTCAAGAAACATTAGGCCAATACGAAGATTGGAAATTCTTTTCATTACTCGAAGAGAAAAAAGAAGGAGAAGATTTCGCTGATGACGATAAAAAATTCGCTGAAGAAGATTTTAAAGATGGCATGAGTGTTATTAAAAAACTACAAGATAACTTCGATAGATTTAAATCTGCAGCTGGAGAGAAAATCCTAAAATTCAAAGAGTTCTGGGAGGAAAATGTCTCAGCAACTGATGGATTTGATGAAGAAGGAAATCTTTATAAACTCTGGGATAGTAATTATGTTGCTGGTGTTCTTAATCTTCCCGATGAAGCATTAACTAAGGATGAATTAGATGCTGCAATAGCTGATGTGGATGCAGATTCTGTAGGATCCGAGGATGACAAAGAAGACGATAAGTCTGACGATAAAGAAAACGATAAGCCAGACTTTGGGAAAAAGGATAATAAGGAAGAAGATAAAGAGGACAAGGAAGAAGATAAAGAGGAGGATAAAGAGGAAGATAAGGATGAAGATAAAAAAGATGAAAAGGTTGATGAAAATGCAAAACCTATTGGTGAAGACTTTCCTTTAAATGAAGCTGAGGATGAAGATGAGGAGGAATTACCTTCTGAAGACGTAGAAACTCCTGAAGAAAAAGAAGAAACAGATGCAGAAGAATTTACAGGTTTCGAAGCACCGAGTGAAGAAGGAGCTGAAGAAGCACCAGAAGAAACTGTTGATCAATTTGCTGCTGATGATGAAGTTGAAGTAGAAGATGGAGAAGCTGTCGAACTAGATGGTGATCTCGATGGAGACGGAACAGAAGAAGGCGGAATGGAATTTGGCAACGAAGGCGGAATGAATGACTACTTCGTAGTTTATGATATGAATGGGGACAGAGACGAGGTATTCAGAACTGATTCACCAAAAGTAATTGAAGCTTTCAAAGATTTCTTTGAGAATGGATTTAAAGCTGCTATTCGAGAACAAATACAAAAGTTCAAGGAAGCTCAAGAAGAAGTAAAAAGAGCAGCAGAGAAGGCAGCTAAAGAAGCTATTCGCACAGAGAGAAAATCCAAACTTGATAAGTTCCTGAAGGACTAAAATGAAAATCGTAAGAGAAAATATAAATTTTGAAAGGGGTTCTGAGGATCCCTTTCGTAGTCTAGATATAGGTCAATATGCTAAGATAAGAAAGGAACTTGAAGAAGATCCTGAAATTAGTGTACAGGATTCTATAAATACTCTCAAAATATTATCCGAGTATTTTTTAGAAGGAGCTTTACAAAAAATTTTAAATAAGTATCGAAAGGATCCTTTTCATATGCCCAAGATAGATTTTATTAGAGATATTCTTTATGATATGTCTCATAATAATCATCAAATATCCGAGCGAGAATTTTTAGATTGGGTTCTTAAATTTACAGAAACTATAGATTGGGATCCGTTAGCTTTGGTAAATAATATTAATGGAATTCTTTATGCTTACCAAATGGAATAATATTTTTTAGAATGAAACTTACTTTGTTTCATATCTATAATATTTGTAAATTTACTAAGAAAAATATAAAATATGAATATAACAGATTTAAGAATTGCCTTTAAGATAGATACTGGCAATTATCCTTTATGGACTAAGACTCATGATGGCAAAAGCATGCATGGAACAGACCTTCTTAGAGGGTATCCAAGAACAATATATGGCCTTTGGTTAGAAGATCAAATAGGGAAAACAAAGTACCTCAGGGATAGATATTTCCATGTCATCAAAGATGCTCCAACTAAATTTTACTTTGGCCGATGTCAAGCATATAATGGTCTAAAAAAAACTCTATATTATGATATTTTATATGGAAAATACATCGAGTGGTTGGAGACCTTTATTCTCAAATTCAAACCTGAAATCATTCACAACATTATAAATGTTGATTAATGATTCCTTACAGAATAAGCCATATCTGGATGCAAGGAGGAATACCCAAACAATACCAGGATAATTATGTTAAGTGGACAGAAGCTCTTCCGGGGTGGGAGCATAAAGTGTGGAATGAAGATTCATTATTATCCCTTTGCACTACAGAGCAGGAAGATACTTATGAGCAAATTGATACTCTTATCAATAAAGTAAATTTTCTCAAATACATTCTAATGTATAATGAGGGAGGAATCTTTGCTGACCTGGATTCATATCCTGTTAAAGACCTATATGAATTCTTTATCCAAGACGAGATTAAAGACATCGATCTGGAATCCAAACTATCCATTCGTTATCCATTTAATACACCTATTCCAAAAAAACCTTTCGGAGACTACCATGTTATTCTTCCAGCCAGAAGGACTATGTTCTTTTATCCAAACGGAGATAAACCTCTTCTTTTGGATAACCCTGTATTAATGGGGATTGCCGGAGATAGATTCTGGATTGATCTAATCCAATGGTGTGAACAAAGAACCAATTTAAAAGCTGGAGGACTTTCCAACACAGAGTTTTTACCCCATGAACCATATGGACCATATGGAATGTCGGACTTCCTATATTCCGCATTTGATGAACCATATAAAGATGGGATCCTAATATTATCTCCTTCCTATTTCTTAGGAGCAGAAGGTGACTCAAGCAAAAACAAATATATTATTCACAACGCCGATAGAGGCTGGTAAATTATTTAAAACTTAATAGTCCTAAAAGTGTAAAATATAAAACAGTAGCTAAAGAAATTCTAGAATGCATCTTTTAAATGAAAAATTTGATAAAGTTGTTTGCATAAATCTTTTAAGACGTACCGATAAGAAGGATTATATGCAAGAAAAATTCGATAAACTAGGAATAGAAGTTGAATGGTTTCATGCTGTACCTTATGGATTTGCAAAAGATATAGTTGAGAGTTTAAAACCTACGGAAAAAGACTATCCAAGATTTAATACAAAGCATCCAAATGAATTCGGAGCAGCTATATCTCATTATACTGTTATCAAGACTGCTTTACTCCAAGGAGCCAAAAACATTTTTGTGTTTGAAGATGATGTAATGTTTAGGAAGAATTTCAATACAGTATTTGAAAACTCTTTCAATGTTTTACCGGAGAATTGGGATATGTTTTTGCTCTATACTTTCATGTATAAAATCCAACCGCAGAATAAGAAGGTGAATTCCAAATGGATTGGAGCTTATGATGGCTGGTCTTTAATGGCATACGGAATGAATCAAGTCGCTATGACTCAATATATGCTTGATCAAGACAGCTATTTCAGCATCGCAGATAGAGTTTCATTCATGATGCAACGTCCAGAAAGGTTGAATATATACTCGGCAATACCTACTATGTGTATTCCAAACCAAAATTTAAGAAGCAACATAAGGGGAGATAATATGAATTACGTCTCGACAAATACAATCTTAAATCTTGGGTATTCTAATGAAAATTATGAATAATTATAGCAAATGATTTAATTAAAAAGTATAAATTATGAGCAGTTTTTTAGATGCATTAAAAGCCGTCGAAGACAAAAAGAATGGGATTACTTTAGTTGAACTAAAGTCCAAACTTCCCAACGATCAGGATCTTGGTGAATATGTGAGATTTAACTATGATAAGATCATAGATTTAAGCTATACAGAAACACAAAAGATTGTAAATGCAAATCCTAATGACTTTATGTTAGGAGAAGAAATAAGAAGAATATAAAATGCAAGAACTAAAAATAGCATTTACTGACTTCTGGCCTGAATGGAATGATGAGAACTTTATTACTCCAATATTAAAGAAACATTTTAATATTGTGATAGATCAAAACAATCCCGATGTTCTTTTTCATTCTATCTTTGAAAGGATGAGAGAAGCTCCAAAATATAAATGCAAAAAAATCTTGTTTCTTGGAGAAAATTACAGGCCTAGAAAATTTACTTCTGATTATTCAATTTCATTTGACCCAACAACAGATAAAAATTTTAGACTTCCCTTGTGGCAAGTTTTTATCTTAAGAAATCCTGAATATATGAATAGACTTACTAACAGAATGAACTGTGATTCATTCGATAGATTTTGTTCTTTTACAGTTTCTAATCCATCCAACCAAACAAGGAATAGAGCCTTTGATGAGATCTCTACATATAAAAAGGTTCATTCTTATGGAAAAGTAAGAATGAATGATTTTGGATTAAACAGAGCATCTAAGGGAAAATACTGGAGAAATGCAAAAGATCAATTCTTCTTAGATCATTCACATAAATTTATGATGGCCTTTGAGAATACTTCTTACCCTAAATATTGTACAGAGAAATTAATGGATGCTTTCCTTGTTGGGTCTCTTCCATTATACTGGGGAGACCCTAAAGTAAAAGAAGAATGGAATCCTAAAGCATTTATAAATATAAATGATTATCGAGGATATTTAGATGAAGTAAAAAGAATTGATAAAAATCAAGACTACTTTAGTCAATACTATAATGAACCAGTGTTTACAAATATCCAAAAAGAGAAACTGGAGAATAACTTAGAAGAATTTGAAAATTGGATTGTGAAAATTGTAAAATAATAATTATGAAAAGCTTAAAAGATTTAAATAGGAGTTTACCAGAAACAGAATTATGTATCCTGGGTAAAAAACATAAAACAGATAAGCCTGGGAATGGTTATACAAAAGTCTATTATGAAGTAGCAAAAGAATATAAAAATAAACCTGTCAATTTTTTTGAAATAGGTGTATACTTTGGAGCTTCTTTAAAAATGTGGGAGGAATTTTTCCCGCAAGGGAAAATATTTGGAATAGACAATGGAAGAATAACTCCGGGAAGCCATATAAAAACTGGACAATCTAATGAAATACCTTCAGTTGATGATTTAAAACTATTAAAAGAAGGCAGAGTAGATGAATTAAATAATTTTGATTTTATCGAGAATGATAGAATAAAATGCTATATGGCGGATCAACGAAGTGAAAGTCAGTTAAAAGAAGCATTTGAATATTTTAATTGCAATAAATTTAATTTCATTTTAGATGATGGACAACACTATCAAGAACATCAGCAAAAATCTTTAGGATTATTATTTAAAAACATTAAACCGGGAGGATATTATATTATTGAAGACGTAGCAGACCAATATAGCTTAATATCAGGAGCTTATTGGGGTCAAAGAAAAAAAGATGCTTCTGATTCTACAGATGCAGTATTTGAATCATTTATCAAAACAGGGAAATTAGATAGTATTTATCTGTCTGAAGAAGAATGCAAATACATCGAAGATAATACGGAGGATGTGTTTATGTATGAGGCAAATAATGAAAACAATTCCCCAATCAATGGTACCTCAAAATTGGTAGGAATCAAGAAAAAATAATACATAAGATGGAGCAAGGAATGATTGTCAGAGGGATAGAGCCCGCAGAACAACTTTATAAATTAGTCCAACGTCCAGATATTTCTACAATTGTAGAAACGGGTGGATTTAGAGGAATGGGATCTACTAAATGTATAATAGATGGAATATTAGATAGTGGCAAAAAAAATTATGAGGTTTTTTCCATAGAAATTGATGAATCATATCATGAAGATGCTAAAATTAATTTAATTCCTTTACCACCGAATGTTCATTTAATAAAGGGATCCATTATTACAGGTGATGAATTAAATTATATGAGGAATAATCTTGACTCTCGAAATGGTCCGGGAGATATAACTTCCAAAGTCGCTTCAGTTTGGTTAGAAAGAAATATACTACAAATTAAAGAAGCGAAAAATGTCTTTAATTTGTTACCGAATCAAATAGATCTATTGGTAATTGATGGAGGGGAATTCGCTGGGGAAGTTGAATTTAGTCTCTTAAAAGATAGGTCTACTTATTTCTATCTCGATGATATATCCTCCTGGAAAAATAAAAAGAATGCTAATTATGTATTGTCGAATCCTGATAAATTTGAGATCATTTATAAGACGGATCAGACATTAATTTGTAAAAAACACGTATGAAAGATTATATAAATGGAAATAAATTTGCAGATTTAGCACATTTTGTTATTATACCTCCGAATTTTTCCTATGAGATATTAAAAAGAGATGCTATTATATTCTGTAAAACAGACTATCTCGATTTCCTATTTGAAAATTTAAGATTCTCAAATAGAAAGTATATTTTAATAACCCATGCATCTGATTTTACAATAGATTTCGGAAGATTCTCTCAAAAACCCAATTGTATCAAAAAGTGGTTTGCGGAAAATGCAGAATATAATCATCCAGATTTGCTCCCGGTTCCTATTGGAATAGAAAATCACAGTGATGAAAATGGCTGTGGAAAAGGAGTACATATAGATGAAAACATTAAAATACTAACAGAGAAGCAAGAATACTTTAAAAATAAAAAGAAAATAGAGGATACGATATTTTGCTCTTTTAGAATACACTACCACTTTGCTAGTGGAACCTGGACAAATCCATACAGAGAAAATATTATATCAGATCTTGAACAAAATGGAGTTAAGTATTTCCAACCAGATACGGTATTATCATTTAATGATTTTTCTGAAAAACTTACAGATTACAAATTTATTATTTGTCCTCCTGGAAACGGAATTGATACTCACAGAACCTGGGAAACTCTTTATATGGGATGCATACCTATTATATTAAAAAATAGAATGTTTCAATTCTATAATCTTCCCATTTTAACAGTAAATAATTGGATTGATTTAACTCCAGAATTACTGTTAAACTATACAAAAGTACTAAAAGGAAGAGACTTCAACAACCACGAAGAACTAACAATGTCTTATTGGAGAAAAAGAATAATGGATGAATTTAATCAATTAAGTAATGACAAATAAAGAAAAAGTATTAGAAGCATATAAAAAATATGTTGGTGAATTTGATTATGAAGCTATAAACCAACTTCAAGAAGGTCATGAACAATTCTATCTTAATGAAAGTGAATTTTTATATTGTATTGTTAGAATGATTAAACCCAAAAAGATTTTAGAGGTTTCCCCAGATCAGGGATTTACTACTAATATAATTTTGTCGGCAATGAAACAAAATGATATTGAAGCTAAATTATTCAGTTTTGATATTCATAATCAAAGTTTACGACATGATAGAAAAGAAGGAAAATTTCAAAGGGAATTGATTTTAGGAAATGCTAAAAAAACCATCACTAAAGAAATTTTGGCTGAAATGAATTTCATATTAGTAGATTCAGATCATTCTTATAGTTTTGGACTTTGGTATGCTAAACTATTTCGAGATTCTGTCAAACCCGGAACCTTTATTATGGTCCATGATTGGCCACAATATGCTAGCAATGGGGCAACAAATAATATTATTGCAGAACAAGCTCCCCCAGCAGAAGCTCAAAAAATATGGAATCTAGAAGTATTAGCAGTTAAACAATATTTTATTGAAAAAGGCTATGCTGAACCCGTTTTAAACGTGACAGATTGGCTTAAGGAATCAAAAAAACCTTATCATCATCTTAGAGATGGAGTTATGTTTAGAGCATTAAGTCCTTCTCAAATACTAATTAAAACCTAAAAATGAAATCAATTTATATTCATCACCACTTAGGATTAGGAGATCATATAATGTGTAATGCTATAATTAGGCATTACACAAAAAAATATGAGAAGATATTCTTATTTGTCTATACACGAAATTTAAAAAGTATTGCTTATATGTTTAGAGATTTAAATAATATAAAATATTTAACTATTGATGATGAAAGCTATGAAGGCCAATTTAAAGTGGTTGCATCTCATCGTCAATTAAACCCGGACATAGAATATTTAAAAATAGGTCATGAATATCTAAATGGTAAGGTTGCATTAACCCCCGAGGATGGAAAACCCACAGCTGAACAATTATTCTATGAGCAGGTAGGATTACCTTGGTCTGAAAGATATGAAGGATTTTATACTGAAAGAAATTCCGAAGCAGAAGATGAAGTTTATAAATATTATAATCCCAATGATGAACCTTATGTATTTGCCCATCATGACCCTGATAGAAAAAGAGGCATTGATTACAAATACATTATAAATAAGGATATCAAATTAATAGATTTTAATGGGAAAATAACGGATCCTCATCCATTTAAGTTTTTTGATCATATGAAACTTATCGAAAATGCGGAGGAATGTCATATGATAGATAGTTCATTTAAATGCTTGGCAGATAGTTTTATACAAGATAAGAAAAACATGTTTTTTCACAAATATACAAATTTTGATTCTTTTGCTGAATCAGATCAAAAAGGTTGGACTGTATGTAGCGATTTTTGGACAATATTAAGTTAAATAAATAATAATATGAAAAAACAATTGCAGTTGATATAGAAAAAAAATTTCAAATGAAAATATTATTAATAGGAGATAGTTGTATAGATAGATTTAATTATGGAAGGGTTTATAGACTTGATCCTGCCGCTCCAGTCCCAATTTTAGAGACAATAGAATTTACGGAAAATGAAGGAATGGCTGCTAATGTGAAAGCTAATCTGGAAAATTTAAATGGGACTGTTGATTTTATCACTAATAATAAAAAGCCTATAAAAACTAGATGGATTGATAAGGGGTCAAATCAAATGTTATTACGAACAGATGAAAATGATTCCATTGAAAGTTTTATTTATGATGATTCATTATTTGAAGATATTGAAAAATACGATGCCATAGTAATATCTGATTATGATAAGGGATTTCTTTCTATTGAAGATATTGATAAAATTGCGAAAAAACATTCATTAATTTTTTTAGATACAAAGAAACCAATACCCGCAAATTCTTTTAAAGATGCTAATTTTTTGAAAATTAATAAAAAAGAATGGCTGAATAGTGTAAATGAATTAAGTTTATTTCCAGGAGAATTAATAGTTACTCTAGGAAGTGAAGGAGCTATATGGAATAATAAACAATTTAAAATAAAAAAACCTAGTAAGATCTTCGATTTAACTGGAGCCGGAGATGTATTTTTAGCTGCACTAGCATTTAAATACATTGAAACAAAATCCATACAAGATTCTATAAAATTTGCAAATATATGTGCTAGCAAATCAGTACAAAGAAGAGGCATAAGTATTATTAATCTAGACGATATAAAAAATACTTGAAAAATGGATAAAATTAAACATGTTAAAAATAGCATAATTGCAGCAGAAATAAATGCATCTAAATTAAATCCCGAAGTTTTAGCATTAAAAGGTCAAACTGGAGTAAATATAAAGCATATGCTAAACAATATAATAAATTTTAAGGGAGCAAATCATTTAGAAATTGGGGTTAATATGGGAGCCACACTGGCTGCATCTCTATATAAAAATACCCCCAATTGGTCATATGCAGTTGAAATAGATACTCATCATAACGAATTATTAGAGGAAAATAAAAAGAAATTTGAATTAAACTACACTTATTTAAATGAAGATTGTTTTAACTTGGATTTATCGAAAATAAAAGAAAAAATTAATGTGTATTATTTTGATGGGGGACATGATTATGAAGATCATTACAAATCACTAGAATATTACTATTCTGTATTGAATGATGAATTTATTTTTCTAGTAGATGATTGGCTGGCCGAAAACGATATTTGTTATCATAAATGGAAACAAGTTGTAGAAGGTACTAGAGATGCAATAAGAGACTTAAATTTAGAAATATTATTTGAAAAGCATAAACCAAGAGGCCAAGGGTGGCATGGAGGTATTTGGATATCAGTTTTAAAAAAGAAAAAATGAAATGTTTAATTTTAGGAGATGGCCAACTAGGTACTGAACTATGGAAGCAGACTGGATGGGATTACATAAGTAGGAAAAAAGATGGAATAGAGTTTACTCGTATTACTTCCTATGCAAAATTTCTTCAGCCTTACAATGTAATTATAAATTGTATAGCACATACAAATACTATTCATAATGAAAAAGAACCCCACTGGAGTATTAATTATAAAGGGGTTATTGATTTAGTTGATATGTGTAATGTTTCCCATAAAAAGCTAGTTCAAATTAGCACTGATTACATCTATGCTAATTCTCCATCAGAAGCATCGGAGATGGATGTTCCTATTCATCTTGGTAATTGGTATACCTATACCAAACTTTTAAGTGATGGCTATGTTCAAGCAGCATCAAGCAATTATCTATTAGTTAGAACTTCTTTCAGACCTAGGCCTTTTCCCTTTCCAAAAGCTTGGGTAGACCATCTAACCAATGCTGATTATGAAGATGTTATTACTGCATTGATTATTAAATTAATTGAACAAGAAGAAGAGAGAGTCTTCAATGTGGGGACGGAAGTAAAAACTCTTCTGGAATTAGCTAAAGAAACTGTTCCGGATTGCAAGCCAATGATGGATGATCATAGATATTTGAGACCCCAAGATGTTACAATGAGTTTAAATAAATTAAAAAGATATACAAAATGAATTTCATAGTAGAAGATACTCAAATTCCGGATGTCAAAATTGTACATCCGAAAGTTTATGAAGATGATAGAGGTTTTTTTATCGAAGTCTTTAATTTTAACTCTTTCCAAGAACTTGGATTGCCAAATAAATTTGTTCAAATGAATCACTCAAAATCCGCTAAAGATGTAGTGAGAGGATTACATTTCCAATGGAAACCACCAATGGGTAAATTAATGAGGGTAACAGCTGGTGAAGCTTTTCTTGTCGCCGTTGATATTCGTAAGGGATCTCCTACCCTGGGTAAATTTGTAAGCGGAATATTCTCTGCTGAAAATAAAAAACAATTATGGGCACCAGCTTCTTTTGCAAGGGGATTTTGCTCTATAAGTGAATTTGCAGAAGTCCAGTATCTAATAACAGGAACATATAATCCTAGTTGTGAATCTGAAATTGCTTGGGATGATAAAGACCTAAAAATAGATTGGCCTGTAAATGACCCAATACTTTCTGAAAAAGATAAAAAAGCTCAGACTTTTAAGGAATGGTTAAATTCAGAATTATCAAACAATTTTATATATGAAAATGGAGAATAAATTTCAGAACTTAGAAGAGCTTAAAGCAAAGTTTGAGGCTATTAAAGAAAAACATAACTTCAAAGTAAAAGAAATCCCATTCTCAAAATTTGATCAGTGGGATTTTAATACAGGCCAAGATTACTTAGAACATTCCTCTGGGAAATTTTTTAGAATTGAAGGGATAAAAGTCAGAACAAATTTTGGAGCTTTACCCACATGGGAGCAGCCTATTATCAATCAGCCAGAAATAGGAATACTAGGAATCCTTTCTAAAGTCTTTTACAATACTAGATATTTTTTAATGCAGGCAAAAATGGAGCCTGGGAATGTTAATCTACTTCAATTATCTCCAACAACTCAAGCTACTAAAAGTAATTTTTCTAGAGTTCATAAAGGTAATGCTCCAGACTACCTTGAATATTTTTTGAATAGATCTAAATCTACCATTTTAATCGATCAACTTCAATCAGAGCAAGGAGGAAGATTTCTACAAAAGAGAAATAGAAATATGGTTGTTGATGTCAAAGAAGATATAGAAGTCTTGAGCAATTTTTTCTGGCTCACAATGAGTGATATAAAAGAATTGCTGAAGATAGACAATTTTGTTAATATGGATGCTCGGTCCGTCATTGCTACAATTCCCATTTCTCGCTGTACAGATAATGGGGTTTATAAAGCAAAAGAATTAAAATCTTGGTACATTGATCAAAAAGTACATTATGAATTAGAGATTGAAAAAATTCCTCTATCAAAACTAGAAAATTGGAAAATCGGAGAAGATTCTATTTACCAAAACAATAGATATTTTTCAGTCATTGGAGTTGAAGTAGAGGCCGGAACAAGGGAAGTATCCTCTTGGACACAACCAATGCTAAAAGATTTAAATATTGGTTTGATTGGTCTTTTAAGAAAAAATATAAATGGTGTTGATCATTATTTAATGCAAGCAAAAGTAATGCCAGGGAACATAGACATCATTGATTTATCTCCTACTATCACAATTTCTAACTGGAAATATTTTATCTCAAATGGTAAAACTAATCCCCCTCTCCGACCTAGATTTTATGATTCTTTTATTGGAACAAAAAGAGGTAAAGTATTATACGACGTTAATCAATCTGAAGAGGGCGGAAGATTTTATCATATGCAAACAAGAAACATGATAGTAGAAATAAATGAATACTTCGAAATCCCTGAAAACTATAAGTGGATGACAAGAAATCAAATAATGGCATTTATGGAATTGGGTATGAATAATATAGAAACACGAAGTTTAATTTCAACCCTATCTTTATGAAAATTTTATTCATAGGAAATTCTAATTTATTAAAACAGAGGATTGTTCCCATTTTAAAAGATCTTCCCGGTATCACAGAAGTTCATATTTCGAAACCTTTAATTTCTATACCATAAAATACACATGGCACATATTATTGTATTAAATTTAGAAAGAACCCCGGACAGAAAATTATCTCTGGAAAAACAATTTGAAAAAATTGGTTTAGGCTCAGATCATTATACATTCTTTCCTGCATTTGATGGTAAAAATATCACTAATAGGTCATTTAGTGTTCCCATAGTTAAAGGGGTCGGGGTGGGTAGAAAATTAAGTAATGCAGAGATCTCAATCATTGCATCTCATATAGGTGCACTTAAACATGCCCAAATAATGAGTTATGAAGAAGTTATAATTTTAGAAGATGATGTAGTTTTATGTGAAGACTGGGAAATCCGTTTACAAATCCTAAAAACAAGTCTTCCTTCAGATTGGGAATACGTTTATTTGGCAGGACATTCTGACTATGTTAAAATCCCCATGTATGAAGAACCTACCATACTCCATGCTCCTAAAATGGTCGGAGCTTTTTCATATATGGTAAACCAAAAGGGAATTGAAAAACTAATAAAGTATTGTGGAGAATTTGTCACCACTTATGATGATATGATTACTCATAAAATAGAATCCAGAAGATTAAAAGCTTATTTATATTTGCCTTTCATGATCTATCATGAAGCTGGGTATTCTGAAAATTGGGGAATAAATTCTCCGCCACATACATCACTTAAATATTTTAAAAATAAATTGGATTAAACAGATGAAATATAACTTAAAAGATTATCCGCAATATGATTTTTTTACATATTCTATGTATTATTCATATATAGCAAATAAATTAAAAGATGGCGATGTATTCGTTGAAATAGGAGCATGGCTTGGCCAATCCGCAATTTTTATAGCTGAATATATTAAAAGAAAGAATCTGAAAGTTAAATTTTATACTATTGATATTTTTGATAGTGATGAAATTAAAAAAACTAGTTTTGAAATGGGAACAGAGGTGGCTAAAGAAAAGAAAATATATGAAACCTATTTAGAGAATACTGCTCATGTAAAAGATTATATAACTACTATTATTGGAAACAGTCAAGAAGTTTATAAACAATTTGAAGATGAAAGTATAGATTACCTTTTTATAGATGGAGATCATAGCCACGAAGGATTTGCTATCGATATAAAACTTTGGTATCCTAAAGTAAAAAAAGGAGGGATAGTTTCAGGTCATGATTACATTTGGGGAGGAAATGGAGTTAAACCAATAATCGATGCCTTTTCTGTATTTAAAGCAAAAGCCTTTGGTTTTGGAGATGTTTGGTTTTATGAAAAATAAAAAATGAAAATAGACAAAATAATAGTTATAAATTTAGATAGATCCCCAAACAAAAGGGAACAAATTGAATCTCAATTAAATAAATTTGGATTAAATTACATTATATTGCCAGGTTTTGATGGCAATTTGATCACAAATAAATCTCTTAATAATTTATTTAAAAGCGGAGGATATAGTTTTGTTTCAGGATCTAAAATACCTATGATGAAAACTCATATGGCATGTGCATTGTCTCATATCTTCGCTATAAACATGGCCAGAAGTTTAAACTATGAGAATGTTCTTATATTAGAAGATGATATTATAATATGTGATGATTTTATAGAAAGGTTAAAAATATTAGAGGAATCCGTCCCTACTGATTGGGAGCATATTTATTTGGGGGGAATGATTTGGGATCCTTTTATAAAAACTAAAAGAGTTTCTAAATATTTTTATGAAACTGGTGTAGTAAGTGGTACACATGCGTATCTACTCAACTCATCAGTCTTTAGAAAAATGTCCGAACATCTAAGCCAATTAAGTAATAATGTTGATGGAATGATGTGTGAAATTTTAGTTAATAAAATTATTACATCATATATATTTATTCCATTTTTTGCATATCAAAAAACTATGAAATCCGATATTGAATTGGGAAAATTAGAAGATAGATCAATTTCAAAAAAATTTTATAAAAACAAAATATAATATGAAAAAAAGTCAAATTGTAAACGGAAGATTAGTAAAAGCTTTTTCTTGCTATTTTTCTAATGTTCCTAGGGAAATGAGGGAATATCAGGAAAAGGTTTTTACTAAATTTGGTATGCATATAAATCAGGGAATAGGTAGTATTCATCACAATAGATATTTAAATAATATAATGAAAACGGTAGATTCCGATATCTATCTCTTTTTTGATATAGATGCTGTTCCCCTTAAGACTGGATTATATGAATATATGGTAGATGAATTAGCTGATGATAATTCAATAATAGGAAATGAACAAGCACCCAACCATGTTGATTATAGACAAATTTATGCTGGGGTGGTTAGTTTTGGAACTACTAAAGTAGCTTATGAAAAATTAGGAAAGCCTACTTTTATTGGTACAGCTGGAAGATGTGATACTGGTGGGGAATTTACTATAGCAGCTAAAAATCTCGATGTTAATGTTAAATTAATCCCTATTTTGAGTTCTTTAACTAAAAAATGGAGATGTGGAGAAGATAAATGGTTTGGAAATGGTACTATTTATGGTACTAATGAAAATAAATGGATATATCATCAGTTTGAATCCCCAGATATTATGCAACAAATTCAATTTATAAGTAGATGTAAACATATTCTTTCAAAATGAAAAAGATAATTAGTTATTCTCTTTGGGGAAATGATTCAAAATATTTACAAGGAGCCATAGAAAATATAATAGGAGCTGAAAAGTTTTATCCTAGTTGGAAGTGTAGATTTTATACTCATATAGATGTTCATGAAGATGCAGCTCAAACTCTTAAAAATTTAGGTGCAGAAGTAATCAGAAAAACCGGGGATCTTGGAGAAGCTATGAATAAACCTGGAATGTTTTGGAGATTTGAAGTAATGAAAGATCCGGATGTTGAAAGATTTATTGTTAGAGATGCGGATAGCCGTTTAACACAAAGAGAAAAAAATTGTGTTTTGGATTGGAAACATTCAGATAAAAACTTTCATATAATAAGAGATAATTTTCATCACTCTACAAAAATTATGGGTGGTATGTGGGGAGCAACAAGAGAATTTTGTAAAACTATTGATTATGATAAATTAGTAGAGGATTTTAATAAAATTGAACAAAAAAGTGTTTATGGAACTGATCAAGATTTTCTAGCTCAATTTATTTACCCATTAATAAAAGATGATTGTTTAATTCATGATGATTGGGATAGGTACAAAGAAGGAGCTAGAAAAATTCCTCATTTTCGAGAAGGAAAAAATTATATAGGAGAACCTGTAGAATTATGAAAAAAATACACATATCATTCGGAAACTCGGATTACTACAAAAGCTTAGATTTATTAAAACAAACATCTAAGGAAACAGGTGATATTGATGAGTTTATTGGATACACCGATAATTGGTTGCAATGTACTGAATTCTATAAGAAAAATCAATACATCTTAAAAAATCCAAGGGGATACGGATATTGGCTTTGGAAACCTTATATAATTTTGGAAACTTTTAAAAATTTAGAGTATGGCGATGTAGTCCTCTACAGCGATGCGGGACTTAAAGTAATAGATAGTCTTTATCCGTTATTTAAGTTAGCTCAGAGTGATTCTAATGGCGGTAAGATCTTATTTAAATTACCTGCTGTTGGTGTCTCTCATCATAAAGCTAAAACTTGGACTAAAAGAGATTGCTTTGTATTAACTGGATGCAATGAAGAGAAATATTGGAATGCTGACATGGGTAATGGCGCTATTTCTGTTTGGAGAAAATCTGAAGCAAATATAGAATTTATAAAAGAATGGTTAAGATATTTAAAAGATCCGAGAATTGTAACCGATGGTACTAATATGTGTGGGACTAATGACCTATCATTTAAGGGACATCGTCATGATCAATCCGTTTTAACAATACTTGCAACTAAATATGATTTTGAATTATTTAGAGATCCAACTCAATATGGAAATGAAGAATTAGATCTATTTACTAATTCACCTTATAAACAATTACTTTATCACCATAGAAATTTTAAACATTAACCCATGAAATTACTTAATAATTTTCCAGAGGAGCAATATGATAATCACGAATATTGCTTACAATATTTAAAAGATAATAAAACTATTGGCGATGAATTAGATACCGAATATAATGGTATTTTTCATATTCATTGGAGAGGTCCTATCGATAATGATAAAGTAATTTTACAAATTAAATCTACTTTAGCCACACAAAAAGTTTCAAAAATTTATTTTTGGATAGAAAATAAATTAGTATCTTTAATGTCCCCATCATATACAAAACTACTACAATTTAGAAAATATGTGGAAATAAAAGTTTTTGATAAAAAAGTTTTTAATCAAATTGAAGGAAATCAAAAAAATAAAGATAAAATTTGGCTATATTATAGCCAAAATCATTCTGATAGAAGATATAAAACAGATATACTCCGATGGGTTATTCTTAGTATTTATGGAGGAATTTATACAGATGCAGACACTTTATTACTAAGGGATTTAAGAGATATCAAAATAAACAATTGGAGTAATGCTTGGGCAACATTTAAAATAAGCCAATGTGCAGAAGGCTGTGCTATAAAATTAGAAAAAGGATCTAATGTTTATGAGCAAATGTATTTAAATGATCCAACTAATATTCAATGTTATTTGAATATCGATAAAACTTCTTGTCCTTCAGCATATCACATTAGACATAAAAATTTAAATTTTACCATACTTCCTTCTCCATTTTTTGATGTAATGTGGTCTACAGAGCCAAGAGAAGTAGATGGCATAAATTTTTATGACGATTTTGGAATTTTCTTTAAAGAAACTAATAGGGATACAAACTTAGATAATTTCATGAAAGGATGTTTTTCATATCACTGGCATAATTTCTGGTCAGCTCCTGAATTAAAAAGATCTTATGCAGGCAGATTAAATGCCGATATAGATAAAATAATCCAAGAAAAATATAATATT
>SDBV01005107.1_pt1 | contig 18616 bp, 11 predicted proteins | sample 2277081 | NCBI WGS metagenome assembly SDBV01 (sample SAMN10402039, study PRJNA504765) | marine sediment metagenome | isolation source: marine sediment core GS10_PC15, 223 cmbsf | place: Arctic Ocean: Southern Knipovich Ridge | collected 2010 | reverse complement strand
CTCGAACATTGGTGAGTGCGCAGTGGGGATGTTGTACATGCTGGAAAGCGCATGCGTCAGCATCGCCTCGACGCCACCCCATGGATTGACCATCTCACCCGAAGCGTCAAAGTACCCCTGATGGAAATCGGGCGGCACGTCGATGACCGACGAGAGCGCTACGGCATCGTACTGCCCCGTGCGTTCCTCGAGAAGCTGGCAGAGGCCCTCAAGTTCTTCTACAAATCCGGCCGCTCTCCCGGACTGGGAGTACCGCGTGCGAAGCTCCACAGGCGGATCGAGGCACACGACCTCGGCCGAGAGCCCGTAGGCAGCCCGAGCCCCGCTGACGGCGTTTACCGCAGCGTTCACGAACAGCTCGTCCCGGTGGGCGTCAATGACCACCAGAAGCCGATTCGAGCGTACTGGACTGAGCCCGACGGTCCCCATCAGGAGTCGCGTAACCACACTCCCTTCAACGTATAGAGCGTTCGCGGGCATCTCGTTCAAGTCTGAAGCGTTGACCACGTTCGGATGCAGCACGACCGTGTCACATACCTCCGCGAACATCCGTGCGACCGGTCCAGCGTCGCCGGCATGCCCCCCGATCTCAGCCCCGACTCCAGTAGGTATGAGGAGGACGGTATTGAACTGGCCGACGTTCTCCGTGAGCCGAGGATGGAAATCGAAGATGGGCCTAATCGGCGGCCGACCCGATTCCTCCAGACCGCTTAAGACGCCACACTCACACTGGTAGCTCTGCGAAGTGCTCTGTGTCACCACGAATCTAACGGGCACTGCCCCGTCGAGTATGTGTTGTTCGCACGCGCGTTGAAGCTGCGGCAATAGTCCCTCGTCACTCTCAGCAGCGCGGAACTCGAACCCATCCTCTTGGACGAACATCGTCATATCAGGTCTTGTCCTCGTGTGCGGCGCACCTAGCGCCGAGTTACCACATTAGCAGTCCAGTCTGTCGAACGAAACCACTTGGCAGTGAATTCTGCCGCCTCGTCTGTGTCAAACTCCTTGCACGAAAAGATGTTCACGTATGCAGCTTTCATCAGATCCAGGGTGTGGATGACTATCGTACTCGTAAGGATGAACTGCACTGCGCTAGTGCCCTTTGTCTTCGGATGGATCTGCTGTTCCTCTTCGGGAACGCCGACGTCATCCCAGAAGTGCAAGTCGCAGCGTTCCATATCGATCAGATCGCAGAGCTCTGTGCAGTATCGTTCAATGTCCCGTCTGGTGAACATCGCAGCATCGCATCCGTGTAGATCAAGAATAAGTTCCTGGCCATATTGCTCACGAAGAACAGGTTTCCTAGAACTAAGAGCAGCCTCGCTAGCGGACCGCACAGCGCTTTTCTCTCCGTTGTTCATTTTCCCTTACACAGTGCCATAGTGATGGTGTAAGACTCCCACCGACGAATCGTCAAAGATCCCCGACGAGCCTCAGGAGGCTCTCCTTGCCTCGACCCAAGGCCACGCGACCAGCAGCAGAAAACGGAGCGGCGCCAGTCTTGATCTTCTTGAGCGCGGAGAGTCTGCTACGCAGCTTGCCTTCGTCGTTATCATGTACGTAGAGCGAGACCAGTCTCACTTGGTCAGCTGTATTCTCTACGCACTGTCGCCGCGCGTCCACCAGTGTCTCACGGGCGTTCAACCCAAGAACATCAATACACGCTTGGCCGCGGTCCGTCTTGGCTTTGAGTATGCCGGTTTCATCCATCTCAAGGTGATCTGACGGGTCCTCGTCCATCGGATTGATCAGTAGAGGCTCCTCGTACTCCTCCTCCCCCGGGCGCACGGCTCTGAAATCCCGGACTGGAAACTGATTCCGTTTTCCGATCCTCCTGCCAGCCGTCTTTGCCGTTGAGGGTCTATTGCAGTCCTCACAGGCAAAGAGGAGATTTCGCCATTCGTACGCAAGCCAATAGTATCCGGGATGTACTGTGCTGGTACCGTCGTCCGCGGTCACGACGTGAATAGGCTTGCCGTTTTCGTCAATCACCCGACCCTTAGGCCGCCAATGCTCAATATCTCCCGGATGATTCACCCTGATGTCAGACTCGCAATAGGCGCACTTCCCGTAGAACGGCGCGCCAGGCGACTTGTAGATGAGTTTCATTCGTTTGTCCTTGTACAGATCCGTGATCTCTGGCTCCTGACCGCGTTCCACTAGCTCCACTAGCCCTTCTGCAGCGTCTTCGCACTCACGCCGCCATTCCTGCCAGTCGGGATCAGTGGGCTCCGGGAAGATTATCCTGATCACGGGTCCTCGCGGTTGGGGCCGAAGAGTTCACGGATCTGTCGCTGCATCTCGAAACTCAACGCATCTTGGGGCATGTCAATAACGCCCTTCTCGGTCATTCGAGCCAGGGTTTCTCGCACCGCCCGCTCTACGGTTTGCTCAAGCTCTGTTTCCGCTGATCCAAGCGTACTAGACAAATACTTACGCAGCTTCGCAATCTCTCTCTGCGTTTCGTCGTCTGGAGAATCAAGCTTCAGCAGTAGTGAATATCGTTCAATCGCTTGAATAACATCGTCGCTAGTTGTCGAAGCTAAGCCAAACAGGTACGACGTGAGCACTTGATCTGCGCGCTGGCTGCGCGGTGGTTTCAGGCCGAATCGAACACGGACGCCGTCCTCACCATACTGCAAGAGAAGCAGTTGGCAGCACTCATCAGGTAACGCCGTTGACCCGATAGCTACCAGAGGCGAGTGCGTGGTCGTGATGAACTGAATGCCAGGAAACGTATCGCCAAGGAGGCCAACCATCGCCCGCTGCCAGGACGGATGAAGATGTTGCTCAATCTCGTCAAAAAGAACAATGCCCTGAACAAAGGGATCGAACTCGCCTTGGCGTGCGAGCAAAGACCAACCAAGCATGTCACATATCCATGCAATCACAGCTGCGTAGCCATCTCCGAGCGCACCTATTGGTACGAATTCACCCCACGGGCCTTTGACATTCATACCTGATGAGTCCAGGCGTGTCGATCCGGGCGGCAACATTAGAACTCGATCAATCCCCTTGAGCAAGTCGTCTAACTCGATTCCCTGGTGTGAAATGCGGAATAACGCGTTCTCAGGGTTCTGGAGGCGCGCGTTGTAGTTGAAGAGCGTATAGACAGCGTCGAGCAAGCGGTATTTGTCGTACGCTTCAGCGCCGATTGTGCCGTATGCCGCACCATAACCGCAAGCGAATAACCGCTCTCGCGGCAGGGTGCCGCTGGGTTCAACCGTCTGATCGAGGTCCTCGTTACCTGAGTCCGTCTTGCTGAGTCTCGTGGTGATTGTGTAGGTCACGCCTTCGTCGGACCCAAGTTGCAATTCGATGACAGCCTTGTCGCAACCATGACGAATGAAAGGGCCCGTCAACTCGGTTAGGAGGCCTGACGCACCGGTCTCATCGCACAAACACATCGCGATGGAGTGTAGAAGGCTTGTCTTGCCAGTGCCGTTATCGCCGAGAATAAGTGTCCAGCTCTGCGTCCCCGTGGACGGCCTAGTGAGGTCAATGACTGTCTCCCCCGGGAAACACTTTACGTCAACGAGCCTGATTCGTGATATGTAGAGCACCTTGCGCATCCGCCTCAGTTCATCTGCGCGACAAGCTTGGCGACAATCTCCGAAGTGACTGCGCCGAAACGGGAGCTATCCGTTGAAGGGGCACATGCAGCACCACGTACGCAGATCACGTCGACCCCAGTGGCCCCGAGCGCTCGCAGCTCGGTCGCCGTAATGCTCCCGGCTAACCAGGCTTCCTTGGGTAGGGCGTGGAGATCGTCTACCAGCTTGGCCAATCGGTCAACGTCGTAATAGTCCAGCAAACCCTTGCCAATGCCCTTGTGGTAAGTGTCGATGAGGAGGCCGTCGCAATCGATCTGCTCGACGAGTCTTGGACCATCGGTCAGCGGGTCGAAGGAGATGGTGAACTCCTCCTCGGGAAAGACGGCTGGGCACACCTTACACTGTGGGCGCCACTCATTCACCGTTCTCACGAGATTGCGGCCAAGATAGGCGGCTGCCTTCGGATCAAGCCCAGCGAAACCGCATTTAACGTAGTCGGCACCAGCGACGGCGACTCCGAGGGCGGCCTGACAAGCCGAGCTACGTATCCGCTGCTCCTCGCCGATGTTGGTGGATATCGGTATGTGTTTGTACCCGTTTTCATCGAGCCGGTCGCGAACCGCCTTAATATTGAGTGGATATGGAGTGCCCAACGCCGACGACGGATGTTCGACATCGGCAATGTGAGCGCCACCCTCCGCGGCAGCCAGCGCTTCTTTTGGACCTCGCACGCTGACGAGCAGACGTCCCATGTCACTCCTTCGAACGGTGATTGGCTCGGGCTCGGAATAGGCCCGGGGGTCATAACCTATCGGGCGATGCTAACCGCGGCTAGGCCATCGGCCCCACCCAACCCCTTGCGGTACCGGTGGCCACGTCGAGTGCTGGAGCCCCCCTCAAACAGTACGCAAACGTCTATCAAAACGATTCATCCGAAGTAGCCAGAGAGTTTACGGCCACGGCCGCCACCTGGCACCCTCACCGCCGATATGGCCAGGAACACCAACCCCTCTATGAAGAGGATCCCCACGTGGGCTCCGCGGTTAGACTGTGGCAAGCCTGAAACCATTCATTGAACCTCAATACCAACGTCGCGCGCTATTCCAAGATCATCCAGAATTTGCCGTAGATCAGATATCAGACTCGCACAGACATCGCTACCGACCGTGACCGAAAAATCGACACCGACTCGCAGCTCGGTTCCCGCTCTGAGCTTGGGAAGGAGCTTGGTGCCGAGTCGGTTCCATAGTTCAGGCGGCACGGTTCCAACCAGGCGGACAGTCCTAGTCTCCACACCTGGCGCAGGCTCGGGTTCAATGTCAGGTTTGGGTTCGGGCTCCGGGCCGGGTTCTGGTTCAGGTGTCGGTTCAGGCGTCACCCCTGCACTCAGAGTTTGTGCCTTGGTTTTCTTCAGCAAGAACACGCCCGACTCGAAGGCGACTTCCTCAGGCGCAATAGACTCCTCGAACCACACCCGTTCGTAGCTGCCATCGGGCTTCTGCCCGGAAGCAAGGCCGAAATCCCCGCCTGCAAGGAACTCGACGATCTTCGTGCGAAGAACGGTATCAGGATCAAGCAGTCGCGTGAGCGAGCCGTTGAGAAAGCTCTGCCGCAGGCTCGCCAACGGCCATGCCCCGGATTCCTGCAACGCGGGCGGCCAGTTGCGGTCGATGTAGCCCGCACCGACGGACTCGTTGAGCAACGCCTCCGATTTTAACGCAGAGATGACCCGGCCGCAGAGTGTCTCACCGCTGCTGGAGTGGCCGGCGCCGAGGTCGATAACCTTGAGGCCGTCGTCTTTCTGACCGTCGGCGATGACAGCAAACCGATAACCACCCCAGACCTCGTCCTTCGCTGCCTCTTGGGCATCGGCTACCTTGGTGCGGATCTCGACGCGCTCTGCACGTTCGAATTCCTCGCCCAACGTCCCGTCCGCGATCTCAGCCGCGACGCGCTTCCAGGCAAGCCACAACTCGACTTTCTCCCGAAGATCCCTTCCCGGTTTCTTGATGCACCAGACGAGCGACCCGGGATAGAGCCTGGGTGATTTCCCGCGCTGCCTGGTCCATTCGACAACCTCGTCCCGCAGGCGCCCACCACCATTCCACTCGGATCCCGGATCCAACACCACGAGCGTGAGCCTCGGAGTGTCCGGTATCTCGGCACCATCCTTGGGGAACGGAACCAGGGGAATGCTAGCACCCCGCCGGAACTCTTCCTCGACGAGCTTGTGCATCGTCGGCCGGATTTCCGATTCTTCATCCAGCGACGCGCGGCGGTCACTCACGACCTTCTTCATGGTGGGTTGGTAGCCGATCTTGAAGCCGTCCGATCCCACCCTACGGATGAAGTAGGACTTGTCCTCCAGGGCGAAGGCCGCGTTATCAACCGAGGTTGTATCCAGATCTGGTTCGCCCAGTGCAAAGCGCAGCTCCGGCAGGTGCGCGACCTTCTCGGTTTGCCCGCCCGACGACTCGAAGAGGATCGCCGTGGCCACGCGACGGTGGATTTCGCGCAGCGGCCCCTTGGGGTCCGCGTCCAGTGCCTTGGCGTGAGACTGCTCCCCCGCGATATCGGAATCGATGGCCGCAACAAGCCGGGACTCGCCGAGCTGGCCGAGCACCACGCTCATGAAACCCGGATCGAACAGCGGGGCGGACCCCAGCGTGATGAGCGGTTCCCGGCGGGCCTTGCTGAAGCTCTCTTGGGCGGCGAGGGCAACCCACTGCGCAAGCATCGCGAGCGTGCCCCGCGTTTGCTGGTACTGCGCCAGCGCTTGCCACTTGCGCTGGAACACCGAGAGCGTGGCCGGATGGAATGGGTAACACGCCTCGAACCGACCGCGCAGGAACTCCTTCGCCTTGATCTCGGTCGTAGCCGTATCGACCGCCGTCCACTCGGGTGGGAGTTGATGCCGCCGCTCGAAGCACCAGTCGGCGAAGCTTTTCGCCACGTTCTTCCTGACGCGCTCGCTTCCCAAGTTCTCGAACAGCCGGCGCCGGACCACCTCGCTGATTTCGGTCTCGTCGTTGGCGATGAGATCCTTGGCGACCCTCCGGACGACCTTCGTGATCCTGTCCTGCCACTGGACGTCCCAGTCAGTCATCTCGACCTGGCTGCGCGGGAGACTGATAACGGCGGCCCCGTGAGTCGTGCCGGTAGTGGCGACCGTAAGATTTTGGAGGAACGCGTGGAACGAGTCGGCCATCTTGCGATGGCGATTCATGAAGTTGAGGACCTCGTCGAACAGCAGCAGCACCGGCGCGCCGGCCGCCTCGAACACGCGCGCGATGGACTCGGTGCCCGGTGGGGTCGTCTTCGCAGCCTTGCCCAAGGCCTCGACGCCCTTGTCGCCCGCCAGCTGCCGGGCGATGTCAATCCAGGGTGTCTCCCGTCCATCCTGTGGGTCCCAGGCGTTTCCTACGAACACGGCGACCCGAGCCTTGGGAACGGATGACAGTCCCGCCTCTTTGAGAAGATCGGAGACCCCGGTGTAATCGCCCACTTTCCCCCCGTTACCCACGAGGTGATAGAGAGCGGTGAGCGTATGTGTCTTACCGCCGCCAAATTGGGTAATCAGGGTGAGGACCGGCGCCGTGTTGTCCGTGCGGCCCGAAAGCCTTCGCAAGACCATACCTGCGTGTTCGCGTAACGCACGGGTGAAGCAGGTGCGGGAGAAAAACTGCGCCGGGTCCCGGTAGTCCTCCGGTGCAGTCTTTGCTACCACCTGCTCGAGCGCGATGGCAAACTCGTCCGGGTTGAACGAGCGTCCCTCACGGACTTCCTTTCGCGGAGTTGCAACCTTATACCAGGGCTCCATGCTACGGCCTCCTCATCCGCCTGAACAGTTGCGCGGCAGACTGCTTCAACCGTGCAAGGTTGGCGTAGGCCACGGGCGCAAAGTTGTTCTCGGACGAATACAATCGATATCGGATCCCGTCGGTCACGATGATGTCACAGGCGGTTCCGAGCGCTTCAACGTAACCCTTGGCTTGCTCGAGCGCCCCTTCTACACCTGCGCCCAGGCGCTTTGCTTCAATCACGAACTGACAGTTCTCGGGAGTCCGCGGTAGAGCCCCGAAGATCGCCACGTCGATGTATCGCCACTTCACGGCTATCTGCTCCGGCGGCCAACCGAGCGCTCGCAGAAACGGTACGACGAAATGAGCCACCAACTCGTCCTCCGTTGGATGCTCCCCGAAGGCCTGCCGGTCCCAGAGAATAGGTACAAGGTCGTTGGCCGCTGCAATGATTGCCTTAAGCCGTTCGGGGAACTCTTTCAGGGCCGGCTCTTCTTGGGGAAGTTCGGGTAGCTGCTCCGACTGCCAGTGGCTTGGCGGCGAATGCAGGAACCGGTTCGCGTAGTCGAGAACCTCCTCGTTCCAAGTTCTCGAAAAGCGCGTGGGATTAGCACCGAACACCGAACTCCCGAACGTGTACTCCTGAGGAAGTCTACCCCACCTTACGCGGCGGCCATGCTGAAGGTCCCATCCGTTCACGTCGTCAAACTGGTTGAGGTACATGTACTCGCTTGCCACCATACCCACAGCGCAAATTGTGGACATGCCCGTCCGAAGTAAGAAAGCGTCCCCCACATTTACTTCGCTCGAGAACCGCCGCACGAAGCCGCCGTCGAACTCGTTGTCATCCCGCTCAGGCGTCCAAGGTCCCGCGTCGCCCGGCCCAATCAGGCCCACTCCATACTTGAGGAAGACGTCTGCAAACATCCTGGATGCGGGACCGCCTGCCAACTGCCACACCGTACGGGTCGGATTGGCCGCATCCATCGTTCTATCTTGGCACCGCCAACAACATAGCGTCCAGCAACCGCTTCTCCTCACTCCCTTTGGGATACAGCGCCGACAGCGCGTTGGCCAGGCGCAGGAAGTCGGGGCCCCGGTCCTGTTCGGCACCGATCAGCTTGCGAAGAGCGTTTGCCTGCCCGCTCGCTTGCAACAGCATCGCCGCGTGCACGCGGTCGAGCGTCGTTGCGTCGGGCGATTGGAGTTCGGCGTCGCCGCCGAGGATCGCCTTCTTGCCGCGGCCGCGGGCCTTCTTCTTCGGCGCGGCTTCCATCTCGGGGAAGAGCATGGCTTGCAGGTCGCCACCGGTGTCGCTCTCGATCCACTCGGCGGCGGCGCGGGCGCCGTCCTCGCCGAAGAGCGCCTTGGCGCGCTCGGCCACGGGCAGGAGGCGCACCACGCCCTTCTCCTGGCCGATGACGCGGCCTGTCCAGACGTCGAGGTCGATGCCCATCGGCTGGGCGAACCGGCGCACCACGTCGAAGGGCAAACTGAATCCCTTGGCCGCTACCTTGGCGACCGCTTCGTCCTCATCCTCTTCCTTCTTGCCATTCTCCTCGGAGGCCTCGGTGCTCTGGAGGGTCCAGAGGAAGAGCGCGGTCAGCCGCGCGTCCTCTTCCAGCGCGCCGGTGGTGGCATCGCCGCTGCCGAGCACCTGCTTCAGCGCGGCGTGGCTCACCACCTCCCAGACCTTCTCCAAGTACTCGGGCAGGCTGACCTCGCGGCCTTCTGCGGTCTCCACCGCGCGGTAGCGGCTGAAGATCTCGAGCGCCGGGCCAATGCAGGCAAAGACCAAATCGGCGCCGCGGATGCCCTCGCTCTGCAAGCGCTCCATCCAAGCGGCGACACGCGTGGGGAGCTCCCGCAGGACATCGGCCCAGTCGCCGACCGGTGCATCCTCGGGTCTCGGGCGGCAGATGAGGTGGACGCTGGTGGCCAGTGCGGCGGAATCGCGGGCGCGAAGACGGGATTTCGCTTCTGTCGCTATGGGCCAGGAACCCGTGATGATCCAACCGCCTCGAATCATGCCCGAGAGCAGCGCCTCCCAACCCTCGGTGGTCTTGTGGGCGAAGACCACTGACCCGATACCACCCTCGCGGAGCAGACGGCGACCCACTTTGAAGGCCTGATGCATCTTATTCTCGTACCACTCAGTCGGCTTCTTCGCGCGGCCATCCAGATGATCCTGCATGTCACGAACGGCCTCTCTAGACTTCGGCGTAAGCGGGTTTGTCGCGTCGTACGGGTCCCTGAAAACTGTCTCACCGGGTAGCGCGCGCTTCAGCCAAACAAAGAAAAAGTCAGAAAGGTCCGCATAGGGAACGGAGTCGTAGTACGGCGGATCGGTGAACCAAATGGACGCTGTCTCGTCGGGAAGTGGCGACTCGGCAGCATCTGCGATCTCTACCTGGCCAGACGACCCCATGTCAACGCGACGAGTCGTGAGTACCTCAAGGATGCCTTTCACTGCACCATCGAAGTGCTCGGAACGGCCACCCCAAAGAACTGTCTCCGGGAAAGTCCAGGTTATCGGTAACGTCTGCATTCCGAATGCCGGAGCAACCGAGGAATCGGGGCGCAAGCGAGCGTTGCCGTTACAGGAGCGCGCGAATATACCAAGTGCGCAGGCCAGCAAGCGCCGGCAAGGTTCCGGCATTTCCTTAAGACTTATCTCATAGGCCAACGTCACAAGCGCCAGCTTCTGCCGCGAGCTAAAGAAATCGCCAAATGAATGAACACCGTACTTTCGTGTGCGGAAACCTCCTCCGACGCTTCCAGTGCCATCGCGCGGCGTCAGTTCATTCGGTACCGCGCTGAGACCACCCGCTACTGCCTTCCCCGTCACCTTGCCAAGACGTTGGATCGCCTTCCCCACTGCCGCGTAGTCGTGCTGGGCGGGGAGTCGATAATGACGGCCTTGCTCGCCCTCGCGAAGAGTCACGACCGCGAGGAGCAGCGCCCCCGCGGTACGCTCACCGCGCGTGTTTATGCCAACGTCGGCGCCTCCTTGCTGAGCGGAAAGCTGCGCACGTACCCGTTCTGGAGGGAGTACGGTAGAGCAAGCTAAGCAGGTCGCCTTCGCCTGACTCACAGTCTCGGGCGGGACGTCTCGCTCGCTCTTCGGCTCGAAGATCTCAAACTCGATCCGCGGCGGCTCGCCCGCGGTCCGACTGATCCGATGGCGTAGCGCTCGCTTGCGGCTCGCATTCTTGCACAGCCAGAACGAGCGCACAAGCGGGATCTCTGCCCCGCAGTTCGGCGATTCGCAGCGCACAGTGCGCGCCCAGAGATAGGCAATGGGCGTCGCGCCGTCGGGATCGGGCGGGTAGACCTCGGCCAGCTCCTTCTCGACCGCCGACTTGATCTCCGCCCCAACCTTGCGCAGCTCTTCGGCCAGCTCAGGCCCGTTGCGCGGGATGTCTTCCAGCATCACCTTCAGGATCAAGCAAGCAACGGGGTTCAGATCGCTGGCGAAGGCCTCGCAACCCAGCCTGAGCGCCTCCAGAGGAATCGAGCCGCCGCCGGCGAAGGGGTCCACCACCAGCGGCGTCTCCTCGGGATGGGCGGCGTGTACCAGGTTGCGGGCGACACGGAGGTAAGTGGGATTCGAGGACAGGTCCCAGTTGGCGAACGACCCGATGAACCAGAGCAGCGTCTTCTGCAGATCCTCATCGGTCTTGGGAGGCTGGCGTACCTCACCCAGAATCTCGCGTGCTTGGGTTTTGAACTCGTCCGGGCAGTGTTCGTCACACGGATCGGGCAGAAGCAGCGCCATCAGCACCGCCCGCGAAGAGGCCAGCGGTCGCCTGGCCCACCACAGGTGCAGCTTCGAGGGATGCCCGTGGCGGATCGACTTCTCCCGCACCGCGTGCGCCGATACCACTGCGATCGGGAAATCCACCTCGGCCAGCCGCTTGCACTCCTTGGGGATCATTGAGTGTCCTCCGCTTCCGCGGCTTCACGTTCGTCCTTCAGCGCTTCAAGACCCGGCACATGCTCGCTAAGATGCGCGAGCAACTTCTCGTCGTTGCATGATTCGTAGGTCATGTCCTTGAAGACGAGCGAGACCTTCATCTCTTGAACTGGAGCGGATGCTTTGCTGAATGCCTCCTTGAGACTCTCCTCCAACGCCAGCCTCAGATTCGCATCTGATGGGTTCGGACCCAGGACTTTCTTGTACTTTGCCGGCGGGTTCTGCTTCACGGCCGGAAGGAGTGCATCCACCAATGCCGTGACATTCTCATCAACGTGCTCTTGAAGCTTCTCGTCGATTCCGTTATGGAATGTTTTTACATCTTTACGGAGGTCATCGACCGCCTTTCCAAGATTCTCCTCGTTGGCGCGGAGGACCACGACGCCGTACCCCGGCAGGGGGATCAGAAAGTCACTTTCGATCTCCTTGCGCAGGTCTCGAAGTGTTGACTCGCTGATCTTGCGCGTGTTCTCACCCTCTTTGACCTCGACAACAAGGTCTATGTCGTTGATCAAATCGAAGGCTGCATGCAACCGCCGGCCGAGTTCTTGGTCCTTCGCGAAGCCGAGCAACTCGCTGGGAATCGGAACCTTGCGCCGGGACACGTAGCAACCCGTCATCTTCAACTCGACAAACTGAAAACGATTGGTGTACACGCGCACCCGACGCGCCAGATCGAACTTTGCCGGGGGACACTCCGCCAAATCTGTTTCAACGGCCTCGACTTGCTGTTGCTGAACCGGGTCCAACCCAATGAGGCGTTCCATATTCCGATTCGGGCCTAGTCCCAATTCCCTCGCCACTTGCTCTGGTGGTGAACCTAACTGGATGGCATTTGGATGATCGGGTTGGCTCGAACCTGCCTCGATCAGCAGGGGAGTCGGACTGAAGATCAGCGTTGTATGATCGCAAATCAGCACTCCGATTCGAATGCCTGGTTGATGGTTGACACATGAACCGGCACGGGCCGCCGCGGCACGGACTATCTTGAGACCCTCCAGCGTCCCGTAACCCAGTCGGCAAACTTCGGGGTCGACATCGAGAATGACGTCGACCGTCTCCGGTCCGAGGCGAGTCCAAGCCTCTTGAAGCACCATGGCCACGTCTTCAGATATCCCGGGGCCCACGAGCAGCACTCGCTCTCGTGACCGGGAGATAAGCTCGCAGAGCTTGGCGTCGTCCGCGTTCGTTATGCTGGGCGTTTTATCCATGCTTCTTGCGCTCGTCCTTTTTCCACTCTTCCACGATCGTCACAACCGCAGGTCGTGTCGACCAAGCTCATGCAGTCTTGCCCCAGCGGTGCTGGACGTACTTCACGACCTCGTTCACCGGGAGCGCCCGGGTGGCGTTGCCGGTGCGCAGATAGAAGGCGGCGTCCTGGCCCTCTTGGGCATAGACCGGATGGTCGCTCGGATCGACGGTGACCTGGCATACGTCCTCACCGTCAATCTCATGGAATGTTACGGTGAGGAAGGACGAGACGGACTCGCCGAAATCCCGTGCGATGAGGTGGCCCAGGTGTAGCTCGAATCCGTCGCGGTCCTTCTTCTTGAGCGACGCGTAGTCGTCGGTGAGCCCGACCGCTTTTCCCGCGTCGTCGACGCCGATCAGGAGCGTGCCACCCTGCTTGCCGTTCAGAAACCCAGCCACGGTCTTGATGACGACCTTCTCCAACGCCTTGTTGACACCGCCCCCCTTGCGATCGAAACGCAGGCTCGACTTGAACTCCAGCGTCTCGCTCTCGCCTGCGGCCATCCGGCGCCGGACCGCCAATTCGTCGGTCACGTCGGTCTCGTCCACCGGAGCCCAGCTCGCGATGAATTCGTTCATGCCCTGTGCGAGCAAGTGGTGGCGGGCAGCCAGGAATTCGAGATAGTTCTCGGGCTCCCAAAGCTCGCGGTCCATCGGCACGCACTGGGCCTTGAGCGCACCAGGCTGGCTTTCCTCGACCTCGAGGAGGTACTTGGGCGGTGGCGTAGCCGCGATCGTGCGGTTCGCCTTCTGGGTCAGGAAAGCACGGTTGGCCAGCTCGTTGATGGCCTTGCGGTCGGCGCTCGAGTCGAAGCCCGCCTTCTTGAGAACCGCCTTGGGGAAGATGTGGTGGGACTCGTGGCCGTTGCGCTTGCCCACGGCCTTGTCGTAAAGGCGGATGCCGGTGAACCAGTCCCGGGCCTCGCGGGCGCGGGCCAGGACGTAGCTGAAGCGCCCGACGGCCGAACCAATCCCCGCCCCGACCAGATCCGAGGCCTCCAGAGTGACGCGGCCGCGCTCCCGGAGAATCGCCGCCTCTAGCTCGGGTGTCGGATCTAGATCACGACCAGCAACAAGCACCACGTCCTGCTGGAGCTTGGTTTCGGACGCGCCAGAGTAGCGCGCCCAGAGACCGGCCAGGTACAGCCAGCGAATGAAGCGCTTCTTGATCGCGTCGGTCGGGAAGCTGCCGCCCTGCCTGGCGAGATAGATAGTCGCCGGCACGAGCACGTAGTTCGTGGGCAGGTCGCGCAGGTCATCGATAAAAGCCTCGTGACGCAGCACGTTCACGAGATGCTCGAACGCGGATTGCATCTCCTTCCACGCGGCCTGGAGTTCCACCGCGGGCGCCTTTAGGAAGGAGCCCTCGAGCATCACCGAACCTGTCGCTACGCCCGAGAGGCAGCGCACAAGGAAGTTGAAGTCGACACCGAAACCGTGTCCCGCCATCTCCGTTTGGAAGGCGCGCATCTGCGCGCGCGCCTCCGGCCAAGTGCTACAGATGTGCGCGAGCGCTAGGTCGGCCTTCGTCAGCGGGGTGCCGGCCTTGTTGACCCGGTTGAAGATGTTGACAACTTCGTCGACGCTGAACTCGTCGCCGGATACCTGGTCGACCGTGTAGGTGTAGTCGCGGATTTGGTCGAGGCGGCTCAGTCGGCTCAGGTTTTGCTGGATCACATCGCGGTGCTCCTCATCGAGCTGATCGAGGCGTTCAAGCAGCCCACTCAGGCCCTCGCTGAGAAACTCGTGCACGCTGATCCAGGCCGGGTTCTTATCCATCAACGACTTCTGCCAGAAGCGGAACTCTTCTGTCTGGACGTTGAAGTAAAGGTCGAAGAAGAGCGATTCGCCCTCGTAGAAGGGCGGCGCCTTTCCCTCGAAGAGCACGTAGAGCGTCGTCAGCCGCTGCTGGCCATCGAGCAGCAGCAACGAGTGCCCGTTAGCGGAGGCCTCCCCGCCGCGCACCGCGGATGGTTTGTATGTGCTCCAGATCAGGAGGTGGCCGGTGGGGTGTTTGCGGTACAGCGACTGGGCCAGCCCCCGCACCTGGTCCCGCCTCCAGACGTAGCCCCGCTGGAATTCCGGCAGCAGGATCTCGCCTCGGCGGATCTGGCTAATGATATCCTGGATCGACCTCACTTCATGCATGAACTACGCTCATCTTTTGCCTTCATACTCGGGCCCGTCCTCCCGCACCCGCATCGGCTTCGTCATTGCATCCACCGACAAGTAGTAGTGCTGGACCTTCGTGACCTCGTGCCACGGGAACTGCGCGGGATCCGCGATCGGCTCCTGAAGCTCCGGTTTCTCATTGCAGTTCGTCACCACATACAACCAGTAGCAATCCCGACGGTCCTCTGCCACCCGACGCTCGTTGGGCGTCAGCAGGATCGTTCCCGTGGCCGCGCCGAGCCCCTTTACCTCGATCAATCGTAACTCGCCTGAGTTGACGTTCAGGCTGGTGATGTCGTAGCCCAGGTTCTTTTCGTGAACGTCGTACACCTGGCACCCTCGTCCCTCCTCGTGAGCGATCGCTGCTTCCATCGCTCTGGCTTCCGTCTCCCAGTTGACCCGCAGTTTCTTGACGTCGGGTCGCTCCCGTTCGGGATGGGGCAGAATCAAGATGCTCGCCATGCGCTCTACCGCCTGAAGTGTCAACGATCGCTGCTGCTCCAGTTCCTGCCGACGGCGATCTCTGCGGCCAAGCAGTTCCGCGTGACGCGCCTCCGCCTGCGCCAGCCGGCCTTCGGATCCCTGAACACCGCGCTCTACCTCCACCGCGGCCCGCCCAATCTCCTCGTCCGCCCGTTGGAGCAGCTCCGTCAACGAGAGTTCGACGTGCTCGGCAATCCGCTCGACCTCAACTAGTCGCTCTGCCCGGACCTCCTCGAGAAACGGTATGAGGGCCTGCTCGCCCAGCCACAACTCAACCGACTCGGCGGCAGCAACGTTCGGAAGGCTCGCGGGAACCTCGCCAACAACCAGATCACCGAGCAACGCGATGTCCCGGATCCGCAGTTCACCTGATTCAGGGATCTCTACGACAAAGAGCCGCTCGTGCGCCGTTGTTCCAAGTCCATCCACTCCCCGCGCCCGGTAGAAATCCAGTCGTGAGGGCGTGTCGTGCTCCAGCGAGTAGAAGCACGCTCCCTTGCCGAATACAGCGCGCGCCTTCTCCAAGGTGAATCGCCGGAGCGCCTCGAACAACGGATGGCCCGGCGTCACCCACTCCAAACTGTGCTCGTCGGCGACCTCGCGATTCGTGGTACAGCGCGGGTACTTCCCCGCTACGGCCGGTAATCGCCAGGTGCTCTCGCGCTCGAACCGGCGTAACACCGCAGGCGTCTTCCCGACATCGAACGTGTGGGGTTGCGACTTGATCGGTTTGACATTAAGGCCGGCAAGCTCTGCCGTATCCAAGATGAACCGAGCGATGGCCTCGGGCACCAACCGCTTCTCCTGCGCCTGCGCCCGCCGCTCGATCAACATCTCGAGGTTGAGGTTCTTCGTCGCGAGACCTTCCAGTGCCGATTGGCATATTTTCCGGAACTCCTTCTCATCGACATCTCGCAACAGGCGATCCTCGAGATCGGCATCCCCTAGTTTCCCGGCGTAGTAGTCGCGCAGCACGCGCTCTACATGCGCTGCCGGCAATATTTCTCCAACCACATTGAATACCTGATCGTCGTCCAACGCGTCCCGAATCTCCTGGAGCTTTTCTAATAACCGCTGGAGTACGCGACCTTCAATCGTATTCGTTGCGACGAAGTTGAAGATCAGGCAATCCTTGGTCTGCCCATATCGGTGGATACGGCCCATCCGCTGCTCGAGCCGGTTGGGATTCCATGGAATGTCATAGTTGAAGAGGATGTGACACACCTGGAGGTTGATTCCCTCACCGGCAGCCTCTGTCGCAACCAGGATCTGGATCGCACCTTCCCGAAATTGCTGTTCGGCGTGAAGGCGCGTTCCCGGCTCATCGCGCGATCCCGGTTTCATCCCGCCGTGGATCGTGCCAACCTGGAAGCCCCACGACTGGAACTGCTCCACGAGGTAATACAACGTGTCCTTGAACTCGGTGAAGATGAGGAGGCGTTGGCTCGCATCGTCAAAAAAGCCTTCCTCATGCAGCACGTCGTGTAGCCGGGCTAGCTTGGCTTCCTCGGCAGTTTCTTGAACTTGCTTCGCCCGCTCGGCGAGCGCCTGTAGTTCCCGGACCTCTTCGCGTACCTGCTCGGCGTTCTCGGTGAGGGTGATGCTATCTAGGATTTCCTCCAACCGCTCCCGCTCCCAATCCTCCATCTCCTCGAGTTCTTCCAGGTCAGGCAACACCGGTGGTGCCTGCCGCGCCAGGACCTGCGCCTTTTTGAGCGCATCTTCCAGACGCTTCGCCCGGTTCTCCAGTGATCGCCGCATAGCGTATGTGCTCGAGGCCAGCCGCCGCTGATACAGGGCCATCAGGAAACCAATAGCCCGAGCCCGTGGGTCCTCTCCTTGTGCGGCCGCGCGAGCGCTTTGCCGCTTCACGAATCGAGTCACCTCACGATACAGTTCGAATTCTTCACCATCGATGTGAAAGTCCACAGTGTGGGGAATCCGCTTCGTAAAGATCTTCCGGGTTACCCACTCACCGCGTTCGTCCCGTTCGGGGAAGTAGACCATTGCTTCCTTGGTACGCCGGAGATAGAACGGTGCACGTCGCTGTTTCATGGCTTGGCGGATCGACTTCACATCCGCGAACGCGTCCGGATCGAGCAATTGGAGGAACCGCGTGAAGTGCTCTGGGTTGCCATTGTGGGGAGTTGCGGTCAGCAGCAGATAGTGATCGCTCGTATCGCGGAGGAGCTCGCCTAGCGCGTACCTTGCCGTCTTCTTGGCCGGTGGCGTCCATGACATGCGATGTGCCTCATCCACGATGACCAGGTCCCAATGCACTTGGTTGAGCCCGGGCAGCACATCCTCTCGCTTCGCAAGATCGAGTGACGTCACGATCTGACCTTGCTCGAGCCATTGATTGATCCCGAACTGCTCGCGAATATCCCTCCCCTTCAACACCAGGAACTTTTCATCGAACTTCTCTAACAACTCCCGCTGCCACTGGAACGCCAGGCTTGCAGGGCATACGATAAGCACCCGCTCGGCCAGGCCGCGAAGCTTGAGTTCTTTGATCAAGAGGCCGGCCATGATCGTCTTGCCGGCTCCCGCGTCGTCCGCCAACAGGAATCGCACGCGCCCCAGTTTCAGCAGGTAATCGTAGACTGCCTCGAGCTGGTGCGGCAGCGGGTCAACGCGGGAAATGGACAGCCCAAAGTATGGATCGAACTCGTAGGCGATGCCGAGCGCGTAGGCTTGTAGACCTAGTCGTAGGAGCTTTGCGTCACCGTCGTACGTGAGCGTTTGGGAGGTAATCTCGAGCTGTTCTAGGTCGGCTTTCGACAGGGTGACACTGCGGTACCGTTCGGACCGTGTGCCCACGAGGCCGCATGTCCAGCTGCTGTCGCCGGATGATTGGATTGTGACGACGCGCATCGGCTCGTCGAAGAGCGAGCCGGTTAGAATCTGACCTTGTGCAAGTAGTTTCACGTCAGACATTGGAGTCCGAGGTCATGAGACGATTTGCTTTTCCTTATTACTAGCGGTTCCGGCCTTGAGTACAGGTTGAGCCCTTTCGCCGAGGCAAGTGTGGCCCGGCTCCCCACCCCCTACCTCGCCGACTCAAACCGCTTCTTCCCGTTGTTGTACTTCCCCGCCTCCACCGCCACCACCAACTCCCGCTTCGACTCTATCGTTCCCTCGTTGCGCCAGCGCCACTGGCCGCCGAGGCCCAGAGGGCCGCACCCCTGTGCGCCACGCCCTCACTCCACCGGATCAAACCGGTACCGCCCCCTCACCTCACCACTGTCGGCGTCAACGACTACGAGGGCCTTCTCATCGGGCCCTAAATCCAAGATCACAAGCGAGCGGTCGTCGATCCACTGAGGTAAGCAGCGTGTGCTCCCGGTCTTGCAGTGGTAGACCGCCTTCCCATCCACGAC
>SDBV01005106.1_pt1 | contig 18623 bp, 18 predicted proteins | sample 2277081 | NCBI WGS metagenome assembly SDBV01 (sample SAMN10402039, study PRJNA504765) | marine sediment metagenome | isolation source: marine sediment core GS10_PC15, 223 cmbsf | place: Arctic Ocean: Southern Knipovich Ridge | collected 2010 | reverse complement strand
AAGTTCCTGGAGTGCAGTTATCAGCTAAGGTTCTCTCGCGCCTACAGGAACGACCTCGGGGGCTTTATGCGGCCCACATCACAAGACAGGACTTTAGTGAAACTAAAACGACCCAGCTGCACTTAAGAGAGACAGCCCAAGATATAAAAGAGTATGGCGACAAAACAGCATCCTATCTTATCCTCTTTGAGACGCAAAAGGAAACAAAGGGAATTCTGTGGTCAGAGAATACTCGTCTTCAAAGACAGATTCTCTCTGAAGGGACAGGAAGTCTTCGTAATAACTGGGTGGTCTGCTCATTCCCTCACAAAAACGCAGAGGACGCATTAAACAATATTCTAAAAACCCTTGACTCATGAGTGGGACAAAAAGAAAAAAGCTAACTGGAGAGATAAAAATCTCAGAAGCCGAGCTCAGGGAGGTTGCTTTAAAAGTAAAGGTTTCCTCAGATGTTGCCAAAGCCTTAAAAGAGCACCTCCTAGATAAAGATACCACCAGGGCAATTGGCTTTCTTTTGGCTTCCGCTATTCTTCTGGACGCATCTGACATTCATATGGAGCCCGAAGAAGAACAAGTACGGGTTCGCTTTCGAGTAGATGGCATTCTTAGGGATGTGGCTGTTATTGAACCATCTGCTTATGAAACTCTGCTCTCCCGCATTAAACTTATTGCGGGACTCAAGCTCAACGTCTCTGACCGCCCACAGGACGGACGCCTTACCGTAGAGGCAAAGTCCACAATGGAGATAAGAGCATCATCCCTGCCATCCGAACATGGCGAGACCATTGTTTTAAGAATATTAAATCCCGGAAACCTCATTACTCTAAAAGACTTGGGCCTCAGAGATCGTCTCCTTGTGTTATTTAAAAAAGAGATTAAGAGCCCCAATGGCATGATTCTAGTGACAGGACCCACGGGATCTGGTAAGACAACTACGCTCTATTCCTTCCTGCAAGAGATCCAGCGCCCTGAGATTAAGATCATCACCATTGAGGACCCCATTGAGTATCATATTAAGGGAATCTCCCAGACCCAGGTTCAGCCAGACAAGGGATATGACTTTGCCACGGGTCTGAGAGCCATTGTCAGGCAAGACCCAGATGTCATTTTAGTTGGTGAGATGAGAGATCTTGAAACTGTGGGAATTGCGCTCCAGGCAGCCCTTACCGGACACCTGGTCTTTTCCACGCTTCACACAAATGATGCTGCAGGAACAATTACGCGGCTAGTATCTTTGGGGGCTAAGGCCGCGAATATAGCGCCAGCTCTTAACTTAGCCATTGCCCAGCGTCTTGTAAGGAAAGTATGTAAAAAGTCTGCAGGGAAAAGAGCGGCAAGCCCTGAAGAATTAAAGGAAATAAAAGAAGCCATCAAGGTCCTGCCCATGAAAGAGCGTCCAAAGATAGGAGATTCATTAGATGTTCCCGTAGCAAAAGGGTGCAAGGAATGTAATGATACAGGATACAAAGGAAGAGCTGGATTATTTGAGGCTATTGTGGTGGATGATGAGTTAAGAGAGCTCATCTTAAAATCCCCTTCCACGACGGCGGTTCAAGCAATGGCTGAGAAAAAAGGAATGATTCCAATGAGAACAGATGGTCTCTTGAGAATTATTGAGGGAATAACGACATTTGAAGAGTTAAACAGGGTAACTGAAGAAGAAAACGAGTAAACAAAAGAACCTCCTTAGCTGGGGACCAATTTGGTTATCGGAACACAAATGTAGAATTATCCTGGGGTATAGTTCAGCATGACCCGAGCTACCCTCCAAGAGATAAATCCAGGTCCCCAGCAAAAGAGGCTCTTTAGTGTCGTAAAGGAAAAAGGGGATTTCCCTTCACGACTATGTATAATACAACACAAGACAATTATTGTCAAGTGTTTTAAGAGAGAAACTGGAAATATAAGAAAAAACGCGTACAATATAAGTATATGTCAGGACACTCGCATTTTTCCTCCATTAAGCACAAAAAGGGTATCGCTGATGCAAAGCGCAGCAACATCTTTTCCAAGATTGCTCGCGAGCTTACAATTGTCGCCAAAGAGGGCGGAGATCCTAATGCCAATTCAAAACTACGTGCTGTCATGGACAAGGCAAAAAGCGTTAATATGCCCTCAGACAGCGTCGCTCGTGCCATAAAACGAGGCACAGGAGAAGAAAAGGGACAGATGTTGGAAGAGATCTTGGTTGAGGCATACGGACCGGGAGGAATAGCACTCTTAATTGAGGGAATTACAGATAATAAGAATCGTTCCATGGGCGAGATAAGGCAGATACTGGGGAAACACGGTGGAAAACCTGTGGATGGAGGAGCAGTCCGCTGGCTCTTTGAAAGAAGAGGCATAGCCACAGCCACAACCTCGCTTTCAAAAGAGGAGGCGGAGTTGGCTGCAATTGATGCGGGGGCTGAAGATGTTGAGTGGGATGAAGAGATAATAGAACTTAAGACCAACCCCGCGGCCTTAGAGCAACTAAGGGGCGCGGCAGAGGAAAAAGGATTTACCATAGAGTCATCTTTCTTAGGTTGGGTGCCAAAAGAGCATGTGGAGACAGACGAGAAGACGCAGCAGCAGGCAGAAGCCTTGTTTGAGGCCTTAGATGAACAGGATGATGTTCAGAACATTTACTCAAACCTCAAATGATTATTTTAGGGATTGATCCTGGTACCGCTTCTATGGGATATGGAATATTGAAAGTTAAGCCCAGAAAGAAGGGTCGTCCTGCTATTTCTCATGTTCATCACGGCTGTATTACCACGAGCAAAGACCTGTCTGCGCCAAAGCGCCTCCATATTATTGAAAAAGAACTCAGAAAGATTATGCGGCAACATGGCCCTGATCTTGTAGCTGTAGAAAGCCTCTTCTTTTTTAAGAACCTCTCAACCGCAATGCCGGTTTCAGAAGCCAAGGGCGTTGTTCTTTTAATGGCTGCAAAGCATAAGCTTGATGTGGAGGAGTTCTCCCCTCCCCAGATTAAGATGGCCATTACCGGCTTTGGGAGAGCAGAGAAAAAAGAGGTCCAGGAGCGCGTACAAAAGATATTAAAACTCAAGGAACTCCCACGTCCCAATCATGCCGCCGACGCCTTAAGCGTCGCAATAACCTGTTCTCACAAGATAAGGGGTTGACACGGGCCTGATTCTGGAATATAATGGTGGGGTAGCTTGAAAGGTCGCTAGAAGCGAAAATACGAAATTCAAGAAACTATGACGTACGAAAAAGACGTCCTTACACCTTTTGTGGGTGATGGAGACGAGGAAGGAACTCCTGCAGAGGAGACCACTCCTCAGACTCCTGAGACCACAGAAGAGCCATCTTCCAACGGAGACGAGGAGGGAACTCCTTCTACTACCGAGGAAGGTGGTGGAGAAGAGTCTACTCCTGAAGCTCCAGCAGCTATAAGCTTGGACGGGGAAGAGGGCGAAGGAGAGGGTGAAACCACTCCCGAGACCACTACTCCTGAGGCTTCCATCCGTTTGGATGGAGAAGGAGAAGGTGGAGGCGATCAGCCTTCCGAGGGAGGAGATAAGCCTTCCGAAGGAGGAGAGAGCACAGAAGTGTAATCTCATCCTCATAAACAAAACGGCCCCATCTAGGGGCTTGTTTTGTTGTTTAAGCAATCTGTGCGAATCTCCGTTTACCTACACGAAGAACTGTGCCCTTTTTGAGTTTTACTGTACCGCTTTCGTTTTTAAAAACCTTTCCGTCTATCCTGACTGCTCCCTGTTTAATAAGGCGCCTGGCTTCTGACTTTGAGGATGCAAGATCCGCTCGCACCAATACATCTGATATCTTAGCAGATGAAACAACCTTAATCTTTTTTATATCTTTTGGAAGATTGCGCTTCTGGAATACTGATATGAACTCTTTCTTAGCTTTCTTAGCCGCTGACGCACTGTGATACGTCTTAACAATGGTAAAGGCCAGTTTTGCCTTTATATCCCTAGGAGAGGCCTTCTTTGCCTTCATATCTCGCTCCATTGCCTGAATCTCTTTTAAAGGAACATCTGTACACATCGTAAAGTATTCAATGATCAGCTCATCTCTTAAAGACATTAACTTCCCAAACATCTCCTTTGGAGAATCTGTCAGGTTTACGGTGTTCTTGGAGGTCTTGCTCATGGTATTGCCATCCAATCCATTTATCATAGGAACGATCAAGACAAACTTTTCTTTATTATTCATCTTTCTCTGCAGTTCTCTTCCAATTAACATATTAAAGACTTGGTCAGTTCCTCCAACCTCTAAGTCCACGTCCAGATAAACAGAGTCGTATCCTTGAAGTAAAGGATATAAAGTCTCGTGGGTCCATACTGTTGAACCTTTCTTAATTCTTTCCTGAAAGGAATCTCTCTTAAACAACTGTATTGCTGAGATATTGGAAGCTATATTAATAATCTCAGGAAGCTTAAGTTTTTTTAACCAATCTCCGTTCTTTTTTATCTTTATCTTTTTAAAATCAACAACCTTAGAAGCCTGACTCTTCCAAGTTTTAATATTTTCATTTATCTCCTTTTCTGTAATACGCCCACGCGCTACTGATCTTTCAGAAGGATCTCCTGCTAATGCAGTTCCCGTCCCTATAATTAAAATAACCTCGTGTCCCAAGTCCGCGAACTGCTGAATTTTTCTTAGTGAAATTGCATGTCCTAAATGAAGATTAGATCCTGTTGGATCAATACCCAAATAGAGACGTATCTTACGTTTCTTTAATAATCCTTCTAATCCCTTTTTTGTTGGAAGGATTTCAGAGACCTGACGAGTAAGAACTTCTTTTAGTGATTGCTTCATAATTATCTAGTCTATCAACCTGCAGAGGAAAGCGCAATGTATCTCGTTGAAGAAGAGAAAATGGTGTGGTATTGTGGCTGAATGCCGAGAAAATCCTCAAAATCCAAAAAGCGGAGTCTGTTTTGGCAGATTATGCTCTTTGGTTTTCTGTCTTTGTTTGTCTTTGGACTCTTTGTCTTTATCTTCTTTGCAAGAGATCTTCCGCGACCCGAGCGCTTCGGAGAGCTGCAGACTGCCCGTCCCACTGAGATTTATGACCGCACTGGAGAGGTTTTGTTGTTTGAGATCTTTGGAGAGGAAAAACGTAGCATGATTACAATCGAGGACCTGCCAGACCACGTCTCAAATGCCATTATAACGGCAGAGGACGCCTCTTTCTGGAAACACATTGGAATTGACCCCAAGGGCATTGTCAGGTCTATCCTGGCCAATATTAGGACGGGAACCCGCGGACAAGGAGGTTCTACTATTTCCCAGCAACTCATCCGCTCCTCTCTTTTAACAACAAAGAAAACCGTTGCCAGAAAGGTAAAGGAGATAATTCTGACATTAGAGCTTGAGCGGCAGTATTCAAAAGAAGATATCCTGGAGTTTTACCTAAACCAGGTTCCCCTGGGATCTAACGTCTATGGCATTGGGGCTGCATCCCAGCTCTACTTTGGCAAGCGGGCAGAGAGCTTGAGTGTGGCGGAATCATCAGTTCTGGCGGCTATGATTCAGGCCCCCACCTACTATTCCCCATATGGGAACCAGACAGATGAACTGCGCGAGAGAAAAGAATGGGTAATTGAAAGAATGGAACGTGCCGGATATCTTACCAAAGAAGAGGCATTAACCGCAATGGCCGAGAAATTAGAGTTTACCGAGCCGCTTATTGCCATTAAAGCTCCCCACTTTGTGCTTTATGTCTTAGATCAGCTGTTTGAGGAATATGGAGAGGAATTTGTGCGGGCAGAGGGCCTAAGAGTACAGACAACCCTAGACTGGGGTCTTCAGGAAAAAGCAGAGGAATTCGTTACTCAGATGAGCAAGATGAACACAGGGTTTGATGCGCATAATGCCGCTGTCATTGCCATAAACCCGCAAAACGGGGAGATCCTTACCATGGTGGGTTCAAAGGACTGGTTTGGCACCTCATTCCCGGAAGGGTGCTCCGCTGGGCTAGACTGCAAGTTTGATCCAAAGGTGAATGTTGCCACCACGCTGACAGGACGGCAGCCCGGGTCCGCATTTAAGCCCTTTGTTTATGTCACGGCTTTCAAGAAAGGATATAATTGGGAGACAACGGTTATTGATGAAGAGACGAACTTTGGAGTCTGGGGGGATGAGGAGTATATCCCCCGGAACTACGACGGGAAATTCCGGGGAGAGGTAACGTTCAGGCAATCCCTTGCCCAGTCACTGAACATTCCTTCTATTAAGGTTCTCTTGGAGTTTGCCGGCATTAAGGAAAGCATTGATACGGCAACCGAGATGGGAATTTCCACATTGAACCGTCCGCTTTCTGACTACGGCCCCTCTCTTGTGCTTGGAGGAGGAGAGGTTCGGCTTTTGGATCTCGTTTCTGCTTATGGAGTCTTTGGCGCCGAAGGCAGAAGAACTCCGCCCATTAGCATCACGAGCGTGAAGGGATCGGGCGGCAAGATAATAAGACGATATTCAAAGTCATCCATTCAGGTTCTCCCGCCGGATGCCGCAAAAGAGATCACCAGTATTCTTTCTGATAACGAGGCAAGATCTGCAATGTTCGGACTTCACTCACTTCTCTACTTTCCTGAATATAATGTTGCGGCCAAGACCGGAACCACCCAGGAATTCAGGGATGCGTGGACCATAGGATACACAAAAGACGTGGCTGTTGGAGTATGGGTTGGCAACAACGACAACACCCCCATGGCAGAAGAGCCGGGGGTGGTCTTGGCAGGTCCCTTGTGGAACAGGGTTATGGCAGAAGCCTTGAAGCTTACGCCTTAATGGGCATTAAGACATACAGATATCCTTCGTTTCCTCCGGCGGCTTTAATAACAGAGGCTCCCTCCTCTCCGTTCATCCCAATCTCAACTCTGTCTGTTCTGACCTGCGAGACGCCCTCTAAAAAGAATCTCCAATTAAAGGAGGCCGCTGCTTTCTCTCCACCGCCCTCAATCTGAAGGGAAGAGGAATGTTCTCCAAGATCGGTGTTTTGCGAGGCAAGCTCTGCTTTTTTTGCCTTGGGGTCTAAAGAAAAGCGGAGTTCCTGCATTTTGTTGGCAAAGATGGAAGCGGCCCGAATCTGATTAATTAGCTCGTTCTTATCCATCGTGGCCTTGGTCTCTGTCTGTTTTGGAATGACCTCCTGGTAATTAGGATATTCTCCGTCAATTACCCGGGACACAATCTCGATATGGAGCTGGGACGGACTGTCTTCTCCCTCATATCTAAAGGTAACCTGATTGGGAGAAACGTAAATCTTCATCTTCCCTGGCTTGTCACCAAGAACTGCCACAAGCTCTCGCGCGGTCTTCTGTGGGAGAATAAAAGTGTGTTCAGAACCATTCTCCTTTCCAAGTTGCAGTGTTCGCTCGGCTAACCTGAACGAATCAGTGGCAACTATCTTAACCGTGCTCTTGCCAAAAGAGATGTATACTCCTGTAATCTCGGGCCTGGTCTGGCTCTGACTTGTGACCCCGACTACCTGGCCAATGCCCTGACAAAAGGTCTGGGCCGAAACCTCAATGGCGTTATCTTCGTTTTGTGTTGTGGGAATAATAGGAAAGTCGTCTGGGTTGAGCGTCTTTATCTCCGTATGGTGGTTTTTAGAGTTCACTACCAAGATCTTTTCCTTTCCCTCCAAGGTAATCTGAGGGTCAGATAAAAGCCCAATAAAGCTTGAAAGGAATTTTGCGGGTACTACAACACCTCCCTCCCCCTCGTTTTTTGCCAGAATCCTATAACGAATTCCCATCTCAAGATCAGTGGCCGACAACTCAAGAACGTTCTTGGCTGTTGTGATAAGAATGTTATTTAGAATAGGAAGAGAGATTGATTTTATTGCAACCCTTTCCACAACAGCCAATCCTTCTTTTAAGTTTTCCCTAAGTATAATAGATTTCATAGTATACTTACTTTATTGTTATAGTAGGGGGTGTGGATTACCATTCATTTAATCGTATTTTGTTCTTGAATATTCTGTATGTGGGTATGGGGATAGTAGGGAGGGTAAAAATGTGAATATCTTTCCTTAATATTTTATTCCTTTAGTTATGCACCATATATTCTCTGCTTTATTAAGTTGATTTCATCAGCTAAAAACTCAGACTCCTGAATTTCCTTTGTGACTTTGCTACAAGCATAAATTGCCGTTGTATGATCTTTTCCGCCAAACCTATTTCCAATGAAGGGATAGGAGGATTTTAATTCTTCCCGCAGCAGATACATAGCAATCTGACGCGGCCTAACCACCTCTTTTTTGCGGGAGATTGCGATAAGATCTTTTTCTTTAAGATCGTAAAACTCTGCTACCGCCTGCAATATCTTCTTTGGGTTTACTGCTTTTGAGGGATTATGGATGATGGATCGCAAAAGAGTCTTGGCCTCAACCAAGGAGGGGGCCTTGCCTGTTAGCCGATGAGAGGCAAGGATGCGGTTGAGCGCTCCTTCCAGCTCCCTAATATTGCGCTGGATGTTGTTTGCAAGATATTCATGTATCTCATCTGAAATCTCCAATTCCAGTTCTCCCGCCTTTGTTTTTAAGATGGCCAGGCGCGTCTCGTAATCTGGGGCAGAGACATCCGCCACCATGCCGCCCTCAAAGCGCGAGCGGAGACGCTCCTCCAGCGCGGGAATTGCCTTTGGTGGGCGGTCTGAGGAAAAGATGATCTGCTTTCCCCTTTCGTATAGGGTATTGAATACATGAAAGAGCTCTTCCTGGGTTTTTTCCTTGCCAGCCAGGAACTGCACGTCGTCCATAATAAAGACGTCCGCCTCTCTGTAGGTTGCCCGAAGGCCGTCCATGCTTCGGCTTTGAATGGCCGCGACGAAGTTTGAGGTAAAGGACTCAGAAGAGATATACTTAATCTTCTTTCTGGGAAAATCCTTAGCTATCTGGTTTCCCGCGGCCTGCAGAAGATGAGTTTTTCCTAATCCAGTTCCTCCGTATATAAATAGAGGATTGTAGACAAGCCCGGGGTTTTTGATGGTGCCGAGGACCGCTGCATGAGCTAGTTCGTTAAAGGGGCCCACAATAAAGCCCTCTAGGGTATAACGGGGATTGAGGTTGGTCGTACGGTCTATGTTAAGGGCCTGAAAGTCCATCTGGGCCTCTTGCGCGGCAATCCTAGGGGCAGGAGGGGGTGTTGATGAGCGTTTCTTGGTGGCCTGCTTTACTGTATATGTTACCTCTTTAATCTCTCCATCCAGGTCATGGAGGATCTTAAAGATAAGTTTGTTGTATTTGTTTTCCAGCCACTCTTTTGAAAAGGAGTTTGGGACTGAAATCGTTAACTCAGCACCCTTTTTTTCAAGAATGTAGGTATTTTTCAACCAAGTGGCAAAGTTTGCCTTTGAGATATGAAATTGTATCTGGGCCAGCGCCGCTTCCCAGAGTTCGTTGTTTGGCATAGGTGTTCCGATGATGTGTAAGCATTATAACAAGGAGCGGGACAAGGTCAAAATACGCTCAATATGCCATAGGCTGTGTAAAATGTGTGGAAAACGTGTCAAGAAGTTCGGGGTCTTGAAAAAACAGAAAGCGAGTAGTATACTTCATATCATATGAGCATAACCTATCAACCAAAAAAACGAAAGCGAAAGCGATCGCATGGATTTCTTAAGCGATCTCGCACCGCGCAAGGAAGGCGGACTATACAGAGACGAAGGCAGAAAGGAAGAAAGAAGCTGACCGTATAACCATGTTAGCGGCCCAAAACCGACTCTCAAAAAAGACCGACTTTGATGCTGTGCTGCGGGGAAGAGCACGCTTTACAAGCAAGGTCTTGTATATGAAGGCACGGCCCAACAGAAGAGAGGCGAGCCGAATTGGCATTATGATTTCAAAGAAGGTTGCAAAGTCAGCCGTTACAAGAAATCGCATCAGAAGGATCATAAGAGAGGAAATAGGAGAGCGAATCGGAGATACGAGAAGAGAATGCGATATGGTCTTTGTTGGCCTGCCAGGATTGGAAAAACTCTCAGCTACTGAAATTCGAGAGACGGTTGTCAAACTCATTAAAGAAGCTCGCGTATTGTGTTAGACCTTATTGTAAATACATATAACCTTATCATCTACCAACCGCTCTTCAACGCGTTGGTTCTTCTTTATGAGGTTATTCCAGGGAGGGACTTTGGGGTTGCTGTTATCGCGCTCACTGTTCTGGTTCGGATTGCCTTCTATCCCCTTTCAGCCAAGGGCATGCTGGCCCAGAAAAAGCTTTCAGAGCTACAGCCCAAGATAAAAGAGCTGCAGGAGCAGTTTAAAAAGGATAGAGAGCGTCAGGCAAAGGAGACCATGGCTTTGTACAAGCAGGAAGGAGTGAATCCGTTTGCAGGGTTTCTTCCTCTTTTAGTCCAGCTTCCTATTCTCTTTGCGCTCTACAGGCTCTTTCTTGGTGGCCTGAATCCAGAGCAGTTTTCATTCCTATACAGCTTTGTTGCTAACCCCGGTACCATTGATCCTTCCTTCCTTGGTATTTTGGACCTGAGTCAGACCTCTCTTATTCTTGCCTTGGTTGCGGGGGCAGCCCAGTTCTGGCAGACACGCTACTCTTTTATGAGCTCCAAAAGAACAGGCGGAAAGGACTTTGCTTCACGTATGCAAAAGCAGATGATGTACTTTTTCCCTTTTATTACTATTCTCATTGTTTCCAGATTTCCTGCAGCCATTGGACTTTACTGGATTGCGACCTCCCTATTCTCGGTCTTTCAGCAGTATCGCGTAAACAAACATGATTCTGAAAGAAACAGAGTTAAAAACTATGATATCACAAGAAACCAAGACAATAGTTGAGGCTATTGCAAAAGAGTTTTTAGACAAACTTGGGGCGGGAGCCAGAATACACAACGTTTCTGCTGACGACTCCACAATATCAGTTGAGGTTACTATGGAAGACGCCCAGGTCTTTATTGGGGACAGGGGCAGAACGCTTCTTGAGATTCAGCATCTCCTGCAAGCTATGGCCAGAAAGAAGATAGATGAGCGCTTCTATATCTCTCTAGACATTAACGACTATAAAAAGAGAAAAGAAGAGTATTTAAGAGACTTAGCTAAAACCACGGCTGACGAGGTTGTATTATTAAAGCAGGCAAAAGAACTCCCTCCAATGCCGCCAGCCGAGAGGAGAATTATTCACTTAGCCCTCCAGGATAGAGGAGATGTCTCCTCCGACAGCATTGGCGAGGGTTTAGAGAGAAGAGTTGTGGTTAAGCTAAAAGATTCGTTGGTAGTTTAGTCGTCTATTGTGCTTGGCATCTAGTATCATCGGTTGGCTCAATACAGATAAGGACTGTGTCGCTAGCCGTTCCTCCGCTACCACTACATGTAAGCAAAAATGTTTCTGTCCTCCCAACTGAGATAAGAGCCACAGGACTAACTGATATACCTGCTTCCCCTTTTGAAACATTTGGGAAAAGATGAGGACCTTCCAAGTCATTTAAGATACACAAGTCATCGTCGGAAAAACCCTGTTGTTCCCAAGTAAAGAGTATTGATGAGCTGTTATCCCACGTAATTGGACCGTCGTTGTTGTCCGCTTTTAGGTCTATACTAAAACTTCCAGCTGGCTTGCTGCCGGCAAGCGAAGATACATTTACATTGACAGTTCCAACTTTCGCGCCACATACTAGGCCAAAGGTATAAGTTTCTTCTTGCGATAAGGAGATAGATTCCATTCCAGTATTAGTTCTTTCTTTGTTCCAAGATCCTTGCCATCCCTCAACTTCAGGTTGGCTCGACGGATTGCACATAATATTTCTGGCCATCCACGCCAATTTAAACTCTTCTCCCGGCTGTACGCTAGCGGCGAGCCCTCCATTCACCATAAGAAGTTCATTAGTAACCTCCGGCGGAACAGATGTGAGACAGTTTCCATCTACATCCCTTGCGCATTCAACAGGAGCAAGTCCTGGTATTTGTAGGGTAGTGAGTTCTGGATTAATAGTCCACAGAATTATAAAAGAAGATAAGATGAGTAAGAGCCCCAGCATAGCGCTCCGCAGTTTGTCTTTTGCGTCGGTTGTGGCCCCAGGGTTTCCTGCAGAACTCATCCACTGAATGCCACCCCATACAATCATGACAAACGCAGCGAGTCCGGATATCGCAACAATGCCGTAATAGAACCAGGCGATAACCTCAGTCAATTCGGTATCTAGGGCAAGGTTAAGCCCACTAAAACTCGGGTAGCAAAGGTTAAGATTATTCTCGCCTATGCACCGGTCCTCTATACACTCAAAATCAGCATCACAATCAGCAACCGTCTCGCATGTTCCCGCACTACACACTGCGGCAAAGCTCAAGAGAGGGAGCCCTAAGGCAATTATGAAAAGAAGTATAAGAAAAATCTTCATTGCTTTAGTGTATCATTTTTTGCGCAAGGTGAGAATGACAGTTATCGTCCAGAAAGGAACTATTCCTAATATCCATATGAGTTCTCCGAGGAATGTAAGGCCTACTCGTTTTAGCATGCTTCTAAATAATCTCTTTGATGCATTCTTCCTATTTTCTGTTGGCTTTATCATTTTTCCTGTCTTCCAGTAAATCCACGCACCAATGATTCCTGCTGTAGCGACATCAAATATTACTCCAAATAGCTTTGGTATAATTAAAAAACCCAGTAGTTCAAAGATTACGTCTAATGCATCAACAATTATTGCAAAAGCAGCCACAATGATAAAATCAGGATCCATTGGGCTGATGCGCTTTAAAGGAGATTGTTCTTGGACTCTAGGAAGTGTTTGTTCTGCCATCTTGTTCTCTTGAGCGTTTTAATATTTCAGCAGGAGAAGTGGTGACAATTTCGTGTTCTGTTGGCGAGGCAACCACTTTCATTGCAACGTGTTTTTGTCCAGCAAAGAAGATACCTTCCCCTATCTCAGTTTCTAAGAGCAGGTTCTTTTCCTCGTCAGTGAGATTAAAGGTCTTTTGCACAATGTCTATGGTTGCAGGGGACTGCTTCATTAACAGCTGTACTGAGGAGTTTGTAATGATTGGTTTTCCATACTCTGACTTCATAAAGTCCCCAACATCTTGAGTAATGGTTGTAACTCCCAGGTAGTACTTTCTTGCCCTCTTTGCAATGCCAAAGAGGAAGGAGGCTCCATTCTCAGATCTCATAATCCACCATGCCTCGTCCACCACAAACATTCTCTTTTTCAACTCTGATTTCACCTTGTTCCAGATATAGCGCATAACAATGTACATGGCCATGGGTCTTAACCCCTCTTCCATGTCGCGAAGACCAAAGGAGATAAACTTTTTGTCCATTGAGATATTGGTGGGGGAGTTAAAGAAATTGGAATAAGTTCCCTCGGTAAACTTTCTCAGCCTTCTTGTTAACGAATCTGCTCCCTCCATACCCTCAAGCACAGCTCCCAAGTCCTCCATTAGGGGGATATTATTTTTCCAGGATGCGGGATCTGAAGAGACAGTTATGTCTTTTGCCGCATAGGTCTCTATAAGCGCTCTGTCCATAATCGCATCCTCTTCTGGGGTAAGGCCTCCTAGCATGATGCGCATTAAGCCAACAAGGTTTATGATGTTAGACCTGAGCACGTCTTCTGGCCGCTCGTCTTCCCTGGGGTCTGGCAGATCAAATGGGTTTATGTGATTTTCAGAACCCAGGGATATGTCAAAGAAGGAGCCCCCCACTGCTTTTGCCAAGGGTTCGTATTCGTTCTCTGGGTCCAGGACAATAGTGTCCACTCCCGTCATTAATGAGCGCAGGATTTGAACCTTCACGTAATAGCTTTTTCCGGAACCCGACTTTGCGAAGACCACCTCATTTGCGTTTTCCAGAGAGAAGCGGTCAAAGAGAATGAGAGAGTTATTGTGTCGGTTCACACCGTACAGAATGCCCTCACTTGAACTCAAATCAAAGGAAACAAAGGGAAAGATTGAGGACAAGGGGGCGGTATTCATTGAGGTGGATACTCCAAGAAGGTCTTTCCCGTACGGGAGTCCTGAATTAAATCCTTCTGCCTGCTGGTAGAGAGCCGGCTTTATATAAAGCAGGCGGGACTCTAAAATAGAGCGGAGTGTGGTTTCTATCTCGCGCAACTCTTCTGGGGTTTCTCCATATATAGTAATGTACAGGCCAAGGCGGAACATCTTTTCCTGGGCTGTCTGCAGGCGGTCACGGAGGGTCTCTAAATCCTGAAACCCCGTCTCCAGCTCAGGATCGCGGACCAGTCCTTTTGTTTCTTTCTCAATCAACTCTGACTGCACCTCTGTCACCTTTCTTCTTAGCTGCTTGAGTATGCGCCCCGTGTTCACGGGATGAATGAATAGAGAAATGTCCAAAGGCACGTCCAGGTTAATGATGGGAGCAAGCCAGGCGGCTGACAGATACCTTGGGTAGGAGAAGACAAAGAAAGACTTTGCTAGGCGCCCTGACATATCCAGATTTTCTGAGCCTACGCGCACAGAGGCAGGAGCCAAGATGTCCTGCAAGGTTATCTGGGTCGTGTCAAAGAGCTGTTCTGGCTCTTTTGCCTTCTTGTTTAGAAATGGAATGTTGATATTCAGAGCCATGTTATTGTAATAGTTCGGGTGGAATTTCAGGGTAGTAACCGACTTCGGATTCCTGTGGATGGTGCCAACTCCACAAAAGCTCAATTAATTCTTCGGTATTTAATGGAATTGTCTGCAGGCCTGTCCTTCTAAGCCCTAAGGCCACAAACTCCATTCTCTGCCATAGTTGGTTTTTCATGCGCCCGAATTCCTCTTGCGAAAGTTTCCCTTTGAGCTTGACGCGGTGAAATCTCCCCTGCCCACTCGCAGGAACAGACTCAATTAAAGAAAAAGGCACCACCACAAAGAAGTTCTTTGCCATAATAGAGCCTCCGGTGATGAGCTGTGAGATAAATTGCCTGTAGTCTTCGGTCTGTTTCTTCAGCAATTCATTTTCCTGTGCTTCTGCCAGTTTCTTTAAATTGTCCAAGTATCCTGTAATGTTCAGCCGTCTTGACTGAATGATAATCTGAATGGGAAAGTCCAGGGAGTTTAAGAAGTTCTGAAACTGGTAGATGATGGCCTGTTGTTCGTCGTCCGACTTTAAAGCAAAGTTCTGGGAAGAAACCATCAGCACTCCTCTCATGCCCCTGTCTTTTAAAATCAGCATACCCTCTCGTATCTCTTCTACCTGCAAGAATTGTTGTGTTGTTGGAATTGGCATTTATCTTTTGGTTTCCACCTTTGTCGCCAAGGTTTTTATCTTGCTGTTTTGCTGGAGCTTGAGGTTTTCCTCGGGCCTTGTTGAGAGCTCGGGTGACTTGTACGCTATCTGCTTGATTTGTTCTACCCCCTCCCCCTTTTTCCAGGTGTACTGTTTTGGCTTGATAAAGAAGGATATGGCTCCCACAAGAAAGCCTGGCAGGGAGCGCCCACCAACCTTAAAAAAGGCAAGGACCATCCCAATGGCTCCCATAACAATGGTTATTGGAAGGAATATCGAGAAAGGCATGAGAAAGTAGAGAAAAAAGCCAATCGCGGCTGGGATCCCAAGATAGATAAATTGACGGAATGTGAGGGGCCCGATGACCTTGGGTTCGTGCTCTATGAATTGAGGCACCTGAAAGCGCATCACTCCTCGTCTTCTTCCGCTGATTCTCTATAAGGATCTTCAGATGCTGGGCGCGGAGCGGGTTCTTGAGATTCATTCCTTGCCCCAATTGATTCTTCCTGCGGAGTTTTCGGAGTTGCTGTTCGTTCCCCCTCAGTTTTAGGTATTTGATAGAGCCGTTCCAGCGCCGGCTTTACCGGGTAAAATATAAGCCTGTTAATTTCTCTGTTAATCTGCTCGGCAATCTTTTTTGGTAGCTTAAGTTCTTTTTGAAGCGCTTCCTCAAATTGAGAGGGCAGCATAAGACCCATAAGCACATAGCCCACGTAAGTGGGAATTTGTTGACTCTTCTTGTCCATCACGTCGTGCTTTTCTCTAATGTCCCAGATATGCTGGGCGGTTTCCATGGAGAAAAGAGCTTCCCCAAGTTCTTCTGGAAGGCTTGCAAGCACCTTTTCAATTTGCTGTTCAGTATAATTAATAGCCATTGTTTGATTATAAACCCCAAAAAGCAAAAAAACAACAACACTTATGCCCTTGACATTTTAGATCAAAGTTGTATAATAGTATCAGCTGAGAACGATAGTATCAGCAGTATCAGACGGCAACAATCGGATCTCAAACTTAACAATCCCAAGGGAGAGTCTCATGGTGATATCAATACAGCTGCTAATAGCGGTCGGTTCGGCGGGAGCCCTAATCGTCCCGCTGCTGTTTTTTACGGCATACAGAGTCGCCCATGCGATGGGGCGTGATGCTGGTGAGGCGCATACCGGCGCGCAAGAGGATGATGTGCGTGTGTATCGCGCACATGCCGCTAGGCTTAGGGTGGCGAAACAGATCGGAGCGACCCTTGCCATAGTGTTCTTCATCTGCGCCGCAGCGGTGATTTTCTATAACGTGATGCTGCAAGAGGAGGTCACGGCGGCGCAAGGTACGATCGGTACAGCAATTGTCCTCACCCTTATCGTGATGGGCATAACAGTAGTCGTGTTTGAAAGCAGAAGGAGCAGCTATCTGGGTCTTGATCTGAGAGATCTGGCGATCGTGATACAAGTCGGATTTTGGGGGGTTCTTGTGACTTCCCTTATCTGGGTCGTAGCCGGCGCCTGCTTCCTCTTGATCTGGCCAGGCCAGGAAGACGGGTACGTCATGAGCGGGGTACCAGCATTCATCTTTGCGGTGATGCTTGTGTATCTCGTGATGAACATTCGCGTCGTGCCAGACTACGTGGTATGGGGTGTTAGTGTCGGCGGTAGGTACTTGGAGACTTGGTCTCCGGGTGCTCACTTTGCCCCACGAGGCCTCATTGTGGCGCCTGAGGATTGGCGACCCACCACGCTAGACATCGCCATCGATGTTTTCCCTGGCGACATGTCCATAGAGGTTGAAAACGCCCTGATAGGCATAAAGGCTACCCTCACCGTGAGGATCAGGGATGCTGAGAAGTTCCTGTTTTCCGTGGATGGCGGCGGAGACGCCATTCTGGATGGCCAGGCACCCAAAGTAGTCCGAGATGCCCTGCAGACGCTCTTGGGTGGCGAAACACTCAGGATAATCCGCATTGAGCTCGGCAGTAACCTGAAAGGCAGAGTCGAGGCGCTCGTCAAGAGCCACTTCGATCGTTGGGGGTTGGAGATCATTTCCCTGACAATCGATGACATTGTGGAGCCGTCCGAGGTCCAGGCGGAAAGGATGAAACGCTACGCCCTGCAGATGCTGGACGAGGCAGCGCGGGACATGGCAAAGGCAACACTCGGCATCAACAAGCCCGATGACCAGCTCGACGAGACAGAGAGAGGAAGGATTGAGGCTGAGCTTCCAAGAGCTCGCAAGACAGTTCTCAGTCTTCGGGTCATAGATGCGATCAGCAACAGTTCTACACTCATGAGAGCTTCTCCGGCAGAGCTACTGGGGTTGACCCGCATGGAGACATCTCCTGCGGCACCAGCATCCGAGCCGGCACCAGCATCCGAGCCGGCACCAGCATCCGAGTCCGTCCAGACAGGCGGCTAGGAAAGGAAGGCGGCAGACAGATACTGCAAGCCAGGGGCCCCTTCGCATTCGCGAGGAGGGCCCCCTTTACTTTACATTTATTATTAAGTAGTGGCGCGTCCAGCCCCTCCTCCACCTGATCCTGCACGTCCAGCCCCTCCTCCACCTGATCCTGCACGTCCAGCCCCTCCTCCACCTGATCCTGCACGTCCAGCAGCCCCGGTACCACCAGTGCTAGGCGTCGGCCTAGGTGTTGGTCTTGGGGGAGTAGTTGCCGCGCCACTCTCCCATGTGTCTATAAGATCTTTAAGCTTTGCTGGCTCACCTGGCTTTAGCATGTTTCGTTTTTCGTTGCGTAGCAGTTTAATCAAGTCTTTTGCTTCATCTTGAGTAAGAACAGAGGTAACCCCAGTCGCCTGCGCTGAGTTACTTGGAAGGTAGGTAATAATACCACTCGCACCCTTCTCGTAAAGTTCCCTGGGATTCATAGATTGGAATATCCTAACCATTTCCATCCTTCCATCTCTTGACTCTGGTTTGCGAGCAAGGGCGCTTACTAAGTCTCCTCCACGCAAATTAATTAAATGTTTCACCAGCAGTTCGCCTCCAAACTCATAAAATTCTCTCCCATCGTCTTTTCCGCCAGCATCAATGGTATCGCCAAGGAATTTATTTGAAATAGCAGCTGGGGTGAGTTTTTCTACAAACTCCTTCATCATGCCTGTAATAGCGCGGTTGTCATATGCTGTAGGTACGTCGGTTTCTTTATCTCTGTCAGTAACGTTAAAGCCAAGGGTTTCTGGTTTAGCCATCAATCTTCCAGCTAGGGCTTGAACGAGTGGGCGGTAGGCATGGGGCCCTGCTCGTTGGGAGACTAAGAGCGCCTTTCCGATTTGTTCTCCATTGAAGATGCCTTCTCGAATATATTCTTGAATATCATTGGAATCGCCGTTTCTCACCATAGCTCCCAGTAAACCAGCAATGCGATTTAGGTTTGCCAAGTTGCCCTTTGCAAACTCCTGGTTTATCTGCAGTGAGTTATCTCTGGCGTCTTTATTCATCCCCTCGCTTTCCGCATCTAGAATC
>SDBV01005105.1_pt1 | contig 18626 bp, 19 predicted proteins | sample 2277081 | NCBI WGS metagenome assembly SDBV01 (sample SAMN10402039, study PRJNA504765) | marine sediment metagenome | isolation source: marine sediment core GS10_PC15, 223 cmbsf | place: Arctic Ocean: Southern Knipovich Ridge | collected 2010 | reverse complement strand
AGATAAAAGCATAGACTTTAATTGATTTGCAAAAATCTTCGATGATGTAGAAATACAAACAACAATAGAATTTGTATTATTTTCATAAACACTACCATCACCTGCTATAACACCAGACAAAAACGCTTTTTGAACTTCTTCTGAAGCATTTAAAATTTCATCTGGGATATATCTTTCATAAGAATATCTTCCAAACAAAGACTGAAATGAAAATATAACAAGTTTCCCACCAACTTTAACCTGAACACAATTTTTATCAATCATTTGTGCAAATTGTGGTTTCAAATGTAAATAATCAATTATAAAATCATTTACAGCTTCTTTATACTTTTCTTCTTTTATATGAAAAGACCAAGACAAGCTACCACCAATAAATGCATTACCTTCAGCCGCATACAAGCCCAATACATACCCTGTATCTTCATTTAATGGCAGTTTAGAAGGAATAATGCTAGAACGATTAGTATTAAGTCTTAATTCATCATTGTCATTCTTTGTATAATCAACACCAGCTAAATGATTCTCAAAATCAATTTCTTCAACAAAATTATTATCCTTAAATTTTCTCTTAGGAACAACAAAATAATCACGACCAGCAATTATATCTTTTGCTTTGACCCATTTTGGATCATCAAAATCTTTCGCCATCCAAGAAGTGTCTTCCGAAGAAACAATATAAAAAGGATGATCTTTAGTTGCCTTTACAATTCCTCCACCAGAACCTATTTTTAAACAAATCAAATCATCATCATACATCGAAACTTGAGTATTTTTAACAACTTGAGAACGCCCCATATGAGTGATAACTTTATCTCCAGCCTCAATATTATCTATTCTCTTATATGAACCATCTTCCATAATTACAAGAGTATCAGGAATAAAGCAAATCGTCTTAATACAATATTCCATCCACTTTCCATATTCCATTTCTCTATTCGTTTTTTGCAAATCAATCCAATGCATTTTTGTATCAGCACCCATCGACATAATAGGAGTTTTCCAAAAATTATTTACACCAGCAACCTGTTGATGCCATTGTCTTCGAAAAGCCTCCAATTGGTCCCGTGGAACCGATCCTTCAAATGCCATCACACCTTTAACACCAGACCCTTGCGTGAAAAACTTTCTATTATATGCTTCCGCATTCATGTGAGCAGTAATAATAGTTACCAACATCTCGATTTCTGAAAAACCATAACCATAACTTAACAAATCAGTTCTCGGATTTCTAATTCCAAAAGCCATTTCCCATTCATCAAATGTATGTCGTACAATCCCATTTACAACTTGAACATATTTCGGATATTTAGGTTTGTATTCATTTAATTCTACATAATTTACAGGATACGGCATCATCGCATCAAAATTAGGTCTTAACATTTCATTCACATTAGGAGAATGAAACGCTTCCATCTGTTCTTTTTTATCAGGAATCAGCCGGATCGTCGCCGCGTCGATTGCGTGAAATGAATATGGTAAACCATTTTTACGTGGAGTAATTTCAAAGCAAACTTGATCATATATGAGAGAATCCCGCACGATTTTCCGAAGGAAAGTCGGAAGCTTCTCTCGTTTTTTCCTTTCAGGCGTTTCTTCAAATGTTTCAGGAATCCCACAATTTAAAATAAATTCTTGAAATTCTCTACATCTATTTTTTTCTGCTTTTGTAGGCTCTTTTTCTCTATCTCTTAATACAACTTTAAATCCAGTTTTGAATCTATCAGTTTGTGCTAATGCAAACGAAGCAACTTGGTTTAATCTAACTTGAATAATCGCTGCAATGATAGGATCGGCGAATGATATTTGTTTTAATTTTGTGTAGTCAAGTATGCTGTAGCGTTCCTTATAACCATGGGCGGTGAGAGAGTAATAGCCGTACGGATCAACTAAAGAACTTTTTGGATCATAACTTGGCGCTGGAGTTAACAATCCCTTTAACACAAGATCATGCCTTGTGTTAACAACCTCTTCCGCTACGTAAGTTACCAAGCTTCTAATCAGACCCATCTCTTTAACCTACCTCTAAAATTTTATTCGATTTCTTTACGTTTTCAGTATAACCTAAAGGTCTTAAATTTTCTAAAGCCCAACATTTCTTAAACTCTACATCCTCATAACTATCAAAACTAAAACTATCAATAGGTAAAATATGATCAATTACCCACATACGCACAAAACTCTCACCAGGATGACCATAGTTATTCCAATTCATCTTTCCTAAATTTATTCTTATAAAAATCAAATATAAATTTTTCAATCTTACATGTACTACATTTTTTTATTACACTTCTTTCAGACTTTTTTCTAGGTCTTTTTATAAGTCTTTTTATAGGCGGAATTTCAATCCCACTTTCAATCTTATATTCTTCCATTATGCTCTCACCTTATTTAACTTTTTCAATTCCGCTAATACCTCTCTTAGTACAACAGTATTCTTCTCAACAGCTTCCGTCGTTCCTAATCCCCACCATATATATCGACCTCTATTATCTTTTGCATTTACTAAATGAGAATCTCCAAGCTTTTGTAATGTATGTTTATCTTCTCGTGTAAATGAAACAGCACCATTAGTACGAAATTTACCAATTAGTGCAGTTACCAATTGATGAACAATTATCAAAGCAATTCCAACAATACCTAATTCGCCTAATAGCTCAATGTTCATTTTGTTTCAACCTCCTGCCCTGTTATCACGTCAAATGCCTTTCCACTCAAAGCATCTATAACAACCCCACCGCCAGCAGCGCCAGTTACGTCTATGATCGGTCCATCACCATTCCCAGCAGACTTGAACATATCTTCATGCTGCTTCAAGACATACATATCAGTCTCACTCTGAGCCTTAACAACTTCACCACCAATATTTACTGTTGTTTCATGAAACTGTTCTCTATAATTATTAGGAACTTGATCTTGTGCTACTTCAGAACTTCTAGTTTCCTCTCCTTGAGAATATTCTTTAGTATGAACATCTTCACCTTTCTTAATATAATTCTTCATGGCCTTACCATATTCAATGCGTTGCTGTTCCGCAATCCCTGCCTGAATAGGTTCAATATTTTTTGCCAAAATAGAATTATAAGTATCAGCAATAGGATTCCCTGTTACATCACCAAAATCAAATTGTACACCACCAGGACCAGCAGCCCTTATAAAAGAATTACTTTTAATATGAGGAGTCTCTGTTCCACTCTTAGCTGCAATCCTATCACCAGCACCCTTGAAATCTTTCACCAAATCATAAACATCATCAAGTTCAGACTTTTTCTTTTTCATAACACCACGAGAATTTTCATGAAGCCCACGTTTAATTTTTTTAGCCATTTCTTCATCAGACATATCCATAGCATCTTCATAATTCCCACTTCCAGACTTATTAGAAGAATCTTCTTTTAGACGCTCCACTAAAAGTTTTTTTCTCTTTTTCCTTTCTTTTTCGGGAGAAGAATAAACAGGAGTTCCTTCTTTCGTATGTCCAACAACATCTCCACCTTCAAGACCTTCACGCGAAATAACTTTCGCTTTTTCTAAATCATCAACCCAATCCAAACTTAATTTTAAATTCGTTTTTTTCTTACCATCTTCCACTTCTTCGTCATCATCTACTTCCTCTGTATCATCTGTCTTATCATACCCCCCACCATAGTCCTTCATCAATGAATCAAGAGCATCCGCAGGAGACATTGATTTAATATCAATATCTTTTTTATATTTACTTGCAGGATTAGGTTTTTTAGTTTCAAAACTCTCAGCCGTCGTTGCAAGATTCCCTGGTAAATCTTCTCTCCCATCAGAATGAGCAGGAGTTTCCTCAACGGTAGTTACTTCCTTCTCAACCGTCTTATCATTATCACTATGAAAATTCTCAGAATGAGTATTCTTTAAATTCTCAGAACCATATGCTTTCCGCACACTTGTTTCTGGTATGCCTAAGTCCTCAAACAAATTTTCACGCATACTAGGTCTTTGACCAGCGCGACCAATATCCGTAATATTAGTAGAACCTTTGGCAATAACAATTGGATTAATAATACCTTCAACAAGTTCAGGCTGAACAGTTCTGAAAGGATATTCTTTTGTCATTTTGATCACCTTGATTTATAATGTAGTACCACCGACTCCAGCACAAAGCTTTTTGAAATTTGACCAAGCTTGAGACTTAGGCATACCATATTCTGCTTGAGCATTCATATAATCAATAATAGCCAAATAACATGGTTGTTTGTAACGTTCTTTTTTATCAGGCATATATCTTAGATACCAAACCAATACAATATATACTTGGCGATCTTTATCATTCCGAATAAGAAGATCGCCTCCTCTTTCAGTCCCAAATATACAAGGACTCATTAATATAATCAATAAAATAATTATAACCGCTTTCATTAATCACCACCCCATGCCATTGTTATTTCAGTATCAGCAGTTGTTGTTATATCAAGCTGAGTAAACTCCATCCAAAATTCACTTGCCATTCCCGCAACAAGAGTCTTAGGAAGGGAATCTCCATTAAAATCAATCGTGATAGCTACATCAGCCTTTATATACAAATACCTAGCTGTTGTCAAATTTTCAAGACTTATATTATAATCACCAGTTGGGAACTTCTCTCGTCTTACTTTTAAATCTTGTATTAAAGCAGTAACTCCCCCGACAGTCTTATCTTCAACTGTTTGTTCTTTTTCTTCAAAACGGATCAACTTAGGATTCGTAACTTCGTCCTCACTAATTCTAAGAGTATAAGTCTTATAATATCTCATTTATCTACCCAAATCATAGGTATTTCATTTTCAACTATAAAGTATCCCATATTCCTATCAACAATAAACAACTTACCTATATCTCCAATCTGTAATAATCTATCCGCCTTCTTCAAATCTATAAAAATCTCTTCTTCAATCTTCTCTTCTTTTGGAACAGACCTGGCAAGGAAAGAAAATTTATTACCCTGTTGCTGCAAAGTTTGTAAATTATCTATACTCTGTTGTGCTATCCCTAACTTCTCATAAAAAGAATGTGTCTCTCTATATGTGCTAGGGTCTTTACCTTGCTGAGTCCAATATTCCAAAGGGTGTGGATAAAATCCTCCGTCAACTGAACTCAAGTATGGAGTATAATGAGGAGAACCTTCATTCCCGCTTACCTCCTCTGGACTGAATGGATTATGAGTCAAATTCTTTACAACCATAGCCTCATAATCTGCAATGGTAGGTCTTTTTCTTGATCTAGCAATTGCTTTTATAATATGCTCATCAAGGATTCCGCCCACTTCATCAATTCTGAGTTTCATTTTTTTCTCTTAAATCACTACCAGTAGTTGAAGTCGCTTTTTTGACTATCCGCACGTTCTTTGCCTGCGGTTTCTTCTTATCTCCACGCTCAACAATGAAGCGTTCGAATTCTACTTCATCGCCACTATTCAACATTCTAAACTCACCTAACGGTGCGTCAATTTTACTGTAGTGGCAGAATATGTCGTCCCCTCTAATCGACCTTATGAACCCGAAACCCCTCTGAACATTGAACCAGATTGTTACACCCGTTTCAATTTCTATATCATTTTTTACTACAACATTTTCTTCCATTATATTACCTTCAAAATTAAGCAAATGCAAAACTAAAGGTTGAATTACGAGCCGCCTCCGTCGCGATCCAGAGACTCATCACGCAGTCATCATGACTACCAACACCTTGCAATTTCCCGTCTACCCATGAAAACATTTTCAATTCGTTTACCAATACATCAGTAATTTCTCGATCTCTTTCAGTCGCTCTTGGAATTTGAAACTTCCGATTTTCAAAAAGTATCTGCAATGAAGGAACACCTTTCTCAAGTGAATTTTTATTTGTCCCTGTTGTAAATCCCATTACAGGCATCGACGTATTCTTTATTAATTCATCTCTGAATACCCTCTGGAATGAATTGTCTTCAATATAAATTCTATTTGGCCTAAAAGAATTATAAACAGCCTCAATCATCCTTAACTGCTCTGTCATTCCTTTTCCTTTAGACCTTTTAATATCAAGTATCCAAATATTTTGATAACGATCCGTGGCAACCGTGGTTATAACAGTGAAATCTGCACCTACAGTAGCCGAAAGAGCGAGATCGACTCCGGTAAATATTTGTAATTGATCCAAATCTTTTTGCGTAAGATGATTCGGCATTGTAAAATCTTGATTAAAACACGCCCTTAACATTCTTTCCGGGAACAAACTTGATTCATCACTGACTGGAACTGTTAAATACTCCCTCGAAAATCTTACACTTCCTACCTCTCTTAACTTAGCATCTAATATATCTTTCGAATAACGAGTAGGCCATAATGGCTTTCCACTTTCATCTAACGCTGGATATCGCTCAAAAACATATTCTTTATTTTCACGAATATCATTATACAAATCATCAGCATGAAATGGAGTATTATGACTAATAATACCATTTGAAATAAATGAATGATCTCCATCTGTAACGAAATCCATTGTCATAGATTTTCTATCTTCAATCTTTGTAACTTTTAACCAAATCAATTTATCTTCATCAAGATTCGATTTTAAACTTTCAGTTCCTAAACCAAAACCATCTTGAGATTCAAACCATTCAACTACTGCTTTTAAACTTTTACGCGATGGACGTTTTACATTACAAATTTCACTAATATTAATAGGAGGGATAGATTGTCCGGAATTACGTTTGCAACGCGGCTTATCTTCTCTCGCTTGCATAATATGTGATTTTTGATATGGAATCCCTCTCCATTGACTTTCTTTATCACAATCATTCTTTATAATTGATTGCTTCCTAGTAAGACGGAATCCAATCTCTTTTGCATATTTATAAGCTTCATTACCACACATCGTAACAGTCCAAAGTGGGTATTTCCCCTTTGCTCTTTCTGTCTCATGTGGAATTGGTCGTTTTCTTAATGACGCTATAATGCCAAAATTCAATAACAATAAATGAACATCTCTAGCTAATTGCTCACTTATTGTCCCAAGCATCACTTGTTTATTAACTCCTTTCGCCCATGCACACCCATCACCATCAAATAGTCCCTGTAAAAATGATTTTGCAATATCCCGTGGAGCAGACATAATACGAGATGGAACTATCTTATCTTTCGCTGTTCCAAGTATCCCGCCAAGATATTTAATAATCTCCAAAAATCCATAAGCACTACATCTTAATGTCCAAGGACAATTATCATTTATTTTAAAATTCATACCAAAAGGAGAAGACAATAACCACTGACGAATTTCTTCGTCAGTATTGCTTATCATAACTCTACCAGTAGATTCATAACTTCCTTCTGCCGTCCACAATCCAACCAAATATGCTAAATCAGATGAAAGCACATCTGGCATATCTAAAGAATTTCTACGACTACCTTCTACATTTGGCAACCCTATATCTTCTCCCCACGATTCACTTCCACAATATAAAGCTACATAATCTCCTATTTCTATCTCTCCACTCCTTTTCCATCCAGGAACGCCATATTCTTCCATCACCAACAAAGGATGGACATGACTTCCCTCAATATGAAATCCACATTCTGTAGTTATATATTTCGTAGGAACTACGCCATTCACCCAAAATTTATAAGCATGGTGTGATTTTAATCTACCATGTATAGAAAGATCAATATCATATAATTTTTGAGACTGTCTATCTCCAGGATTCAAATCTCCAATTTTATGTAAACCAAAACTTGTCGAAATCCACGTATCTGGTTTTACACAACCCACAACCGCAAATTGTCCACCAGGAATCAACATAGGAGTCACAGCAGAAAAGAAATAGTCTTTCTGCTTTCTTCTTACCATTTCAGAGTAAATAGACTCATCATTAAGAACGTCGTCGCAAATAATCCATCCAGGGTGCGCTCCCCTTACACTACTTCCCCAACCAAAAGCACGAATTGTTGCTCCATTTTGTAACTTGATTTCTTTTTGTGACCATCCAGCAGGACCACTAGCGCCTTTCCCCGGAGGAATCAAATGTGCTAATTTTGGATTTGTAAGTATCTCTTCTTTTATCAACGTTAAATGTTTAATTGCCTGATCTTGAGTATTCGAAAATATATAACCCAAAGATGTTTTTGGAATTGATCTAAAACCTTCACGTATAGCAGGCGGAACCCAATGATAATAAGCTCTCCAAATAGCGTATGCAAAACACCAAAAATAAGATTTTCCGTGATCCCTGGCAGCATTTATGCATATCCTTCTATGCGTAGCACATAACCTAGACCAATCTTTATGATGATCAACAATCTCCATATGAAGAACATTTTCGGCAAAATAAGCCAAGTCCTTCCGCAGAAATACTTCTTCAACGAAAGGATCAAACAATATTGCTTCTATTTCTGGAGTTACTTCTAAAGCAGTCATTACTTATTATTCTCAGGAAATACCATCTTCATAGAGCCATCATCAATCGCCTCTTGGTCTACCAATTCAAGAGAAGCAATATCTGCAACAATTTGCCACCATGTATCCCAATTATAAGATCCATCATGAAGATCATTACCTCTTTGCCATCTTTCACCAGCCCTACAAACACGACTCATACATGATGCACCAAGATATCCATCTTTATCTTCTTGCGGATATCTTGCAGAAATTCTTATTTCATGCAATGAAGTAAACATATGAATGTGAATACGATCATAACTCTCCTGAAGTCCCGCTGTCGTTTTATCACCATCCATTTTTACTATAATATATGGATCACGATTATTTGTACTTCGCAATGTAAACACATTCAAAAAATCAGCCAATTCGGGCTGCAATTTATGCATTTCAGAAAAAGAAATAATTTTACCATGATATTGTTTTTCAATATAAGGAATTGAGTCCTGATTTCCTACTTCTGGCATATCAATATTTTCATTCATCTCATTCTCCTAAAATTTAACTGCACCCAAACATACTATCTTATTATCTTCTATCCTATCAAATTTCATATCTAACTGATCACACAAATATCCATATTCCTTAGTTGGAGCCGCCGTAGTAGAACAAAGAGTAATATATCTAAATTTTCCTCCTTTAGTTTTCGCAATACCAAATATATATAAATTATATGGGTTCTTATAATTAATAACTCTCAAATTCAAAATAGAAGCACAATATGAAATAGCAACATATCTAGCATGTTTCGGAGGATAAAAAACCAAATTTACTGCCTTTGCAAATCTCTACAATCCTAAAGTAGACAAAAAAATTCGATACCCTGTTTGAGCATAAGAATTTCCATAAACTACCAATATAAAAACAATCCCTATTAATAATTTTAACATTAGATTCCTGGTGACCCTCTTTCATCAATAAATTTTCCCATCAATTGAGTTACATCAATATCTAATCTTTTATTTTCGATCTTTTTCCACTCAATAAGAGTTATTTCACATTTCGTACATTTCACATTCTTATCTGTAATAAGGATTCCACAACTTCTACATATATATGTATCATAAGAAACAAACCCACAATACTTACATTCTAATTCTTCACAACGTTTATGACCTGTCCATACATGATTACAAATTTTTACTTTTTCAATATCAGTCATATCAACCTCATTATATATCAAGCAATGCTATAATAACATCTTCTTTCTTTCCAAACTTTCTTGCTTTGAAAGTTTTCATCATAAATATATCAACTCTTTTTTCAAATCTTGAATTCATCAAATCCATAATAGTATATATACCATATCCTTCAACCCAAACTTTTTTACCAAAAACCCATCCCGCCTTAAACAAATCACGAGACACCGCAATATCGCCCTCTCTCACTTTCTCCATTGCCGCATTAATAAAGGGAGAGCTATCTGTTTCTCTCCTTCTAGGAGAATAAGCAGTTACAGTTATTCTTTCTATAGATTTTAAACCTATTATCCTCTCAAAATTATTAACTTTTAAAATTACTTTATCATTATGAGCTATAAATCTTTCAACTATTTGATGACTTGTTGCCCATGACACAACAAGAGATGTAACAACTGCTATAACCCCTGCCATCATTAAATGTCGAAAACTCCATTCAGATTTAAACTTTATTCTCAAATCGTCCGCACTTAGCTCTTTCAAAATCCAAGGGGGATGATTGTTTTCCATTTTGCCTCATGTCTGGTTAATAGAAAATTTTGCCATCAAAATAGCAAAATCATTGCCCAAACTCTTCTTTGACTGGTTGTGTAAAAGTTTTTCCAGGGAATAATCCAGTAGCTCCCACGGTAATTAATCCTCTCATAAAATATGTCCCTATAAATTCAAATATACCATCACCAATTGTTGCTGTAAACTTTCCAAAATCCGCATCTCCAGATACCGCTGACTGGTCTACAATTGATCCTGTAATGGAAACGGGAGTAAGATTCACAACTGCTCCTAATGGCTGTTGAGTCGGGTCCGTATCCGCTGTAGCAACTATCATTCGCATAAAATACAACTCATCTGTTTGATCATTGACATCAGTAGTCTCCCAATCAGAAGGAAGATCAAATGTAATAGACCTTAAACCTTTATCCATAAAGTCATTTGTTCCATCTATTATATTACTAAACGTTCCCCAACTAGAACCATTCCAATATTCTTTATCCAATATCCAAGTTCCAACTCCATCTTGACTAATAAGAAAATCAATTCCTTTAAATCTTCCTGTTGCTCCAATATAGTATGCATCCCCAACCTGGATAGGACCAGTTGGTAAAAGATTCATATCATCTTTACTAATTCCATTTGCTTGATTTGATTCATCAGTATATTTTACACTAGCACTATCATCATATGCAATAGCTGTAAATTCAATATTTGGAAATTTAATTTCCAATGCAACAGCAGTTGCATCAGCCAAAGAGGCATTAGTAAGTACAGTAGCAACTATACCTTTTTGATGAATGAATACGTCTTTAATCTCGGCCATGATCTATGTCAACTCAGAATTTATATCTATGGTTCTAATAACAAAAGATTCTATAGTAAGTTCATCTAATTCTACTATACTCTCAATATCTAAAGTCCTAACTACTTGTGTATTCAAATCCATTGTTCTTATTACTTCACTCGTTAATTCTTGCGCTAAAAGATTAGTACCATCATCTGTTCTGGCAATAATTAAAAAATCTCTACAAGTATCACTTTCTATATCAATTACTCTTAAAACTTCACTATCAACTTCAAAGGTGATACCTAATACAAAACCAAGAATTAAAATCTTTGGTATCTTTCCCCACATTCCCCAAGACAAACTATCTAATTGTCCATGTCGTCCTGTTTTCCCATGCATTCCCCATCTTAAACTATCTAATGTCATTATATGGTTCTCACACAATCAAGGTCTTTTGTCCTTCCATCTATCTCATATTCTTGAGTGACTTGATAAACTATATTTCCTTGAGAATCAGTTTGCCTTACTGTCTTAGTTTGGTCAGTATATAAATTAATTTTACCTGTCAACATTCTTGGAGGATTAACTGATGTATCCCAAGTCATATTTGACCAAGCCACATTCTCATTCGCCAATCCTAACATCCTTACTATATCTTTCTTTAATTGATCATTATCTCCACCAAATGTTCCAACAGTAGTATGATCGGCAGTAGGTTCTTCCCAAACCGCAATCGCCATATCTTCAGCAGTTATTACTTCTATACAACTTAAAGTAACCAAATCAAAATATATGTTATGACTACCATTATACGAAATGACATTATGAACAGTTCTAATTTTTACCTCGTCTGTTGTTCTGTTTATATGTCTTTCAAAATATTCATGTGTAAAAGTATCATCACTTGTATTCCCCCCTGGCATAAAAACTTCTACCAATTGTTCAAAAACTCCACTTTCAACATTCCAAGCCCATAATTCTTGATAATGAACATTGGCAGGATTTCCTTCATATCTACCAAAAACTTCAAACACTCCCGGTCTACAAGTTTTAGTAGCCATCGAAAATATAAATTCAACTGTTAAACCATTTGATCCATCTTCTAATATCTGCCAATATGTACCATCTCTAGCAAGTGTCGAAGAATATGAACCTGAAACTAATGACCCTTCAATTATTGTTCCAGAATCGGCTGTTACAACAATTGTACTTGCCGCAGCTTGAATATCTGCTTTAGTCGCTAATTCTCCACCAAAAGTTCCATCAGTAGTATGATCAGCAGTTACTTTATTCCAAACATTATCCGATATATTCTCAGGATTCATCAAACTATCTGCCAATACATTAGCTCCAACTGAATTGTCAGTTAAAGTAGCTATACCTCTTATAACAATATCACCATTTGTAACAGTGCTATCAAGAATAACATTACCGGAACTCATATCCAAAGATACATTATCTACACCACTTTTATTAATTAATCTAATTCCTCCATTATATCCTCTTACCCCAAGACTTTGACCACTCCCACCCATATCTATAGTTGATGTGTCAGTTCCCGGAACACCACTAACACAATCTACAAAATGACAATCACCACCACCTCCAAGTGTAATAGTAAATAAATTCAACATACAATTATGAATATGACCGTTTACAAAATCAAGAGCATTTATTGAACAATCAAAAAGAAAAGACCCTCCATCTAAAATCCCTGTAATAGTAGCTCTTAGAAACTCTGTATTATCACACACACACCCAGGATTTATAGTAATTATAGTACTAGCATGACTATGACCAACAACATGAATATCACTTACATCATCTCCTGTATCTAAAGTGATATTTCCAATAATAAAAAATTTATCAAGTCCCCTTTCAGTAGCAATAGTTCTAGCATCGGGAATATTATCAGAAGGTTGACTTAAAATTCCAATTAAACCTGCTGTTCCTGGTTCACCATTTACAACATCTACCGTCACTCCCCCATTAAACAATCCAGCTTCTAAAGCAAGTTGATTTTGTGTTGTAGCAGATGATGCAGAAGTTCTTACTATTTGAGTTCCAAAAGTAGGAAGTATAGCATCCATTGGATCACCCACACTATCCGTTGCAACCCAATTTCCTCCACTAATTTCACACTGTTCTACTTCATAGAATTTACAATCATCTCCAATATCAAATTGATTATCTAATCCACCAGTCAAACCATTAGTTGTAGCAAGTCCTTCGCCTTCAACAGATATGACAGAACACATTGATTGATCAGTAAAATTAATACAAATATAACCTCTCACAACTCCATCAGCTATAAGAGTTCCACCAGTATCAATATAATTAATACCATTCGAATCACCCGTAGTAACTGTTCCTGAAGATGCTGGAGTTGTTCTTGCCTGAAAAGCTATTTGAACATCATTCCCTGTAGCCGTAATCCCAACTTCAACATCACCACCAAGATCATCTTTTCCAGTAGCATCAACTAATAATTGCTTATCATCAATCCCATCTAATCCAGAACCACCTACATCAGCAGAAGTTACACGAAATGAATCAACAATATCTTGAACTACAAATTCTGTCGAAGCTATGTCAACTTCTGCTACTCTTGGAGAAGTAGGAAATGTATAATCTATATCTGATCTAACAGTCATAATTATAACTATAATTACAATTAAGGCAAATTAACGACAGGATCGGTTATCAAGTTAGCTCCAATCGACAATCCAGTTGGACCAAACACACCTGTTGTTTCAAACGGTTTCTTACCTTTTATTCTAGCAACAGCAACAATATCAATATCAGCACCAGTATGCTGAATTTGATTACTAACACTAGCTCCTCCCGAAACTTCTTCATAAAAAACAACATGAACGTCATCATCAGCAGTCAAATCTTGTGAACCAGTAACAGAGCCAACAGTAGCACTAAGAGTAAATATCCCCGTACTCCTATCTACAGAAGTATAAAGAAATCTCAAATAATTTCCAGTATCATTCGGATCAAGAATTCTTAACACTCCCGTATCAGGAACATCATTTGGAGTCGGAACTCCAGTACGTCCACCACCACCATTCCCATCACCAACCAAAACTGTACTATCAGCAGACTGATTATTCCCACCACCAACTGTTCCAACATCAAATTCATTACGAAGAATAACAGTAGATTGTGCTCCATCCGAACGATACGCTGCCGCTGCAACACCAGCCGTTAAACCAACAGTTTCTAATGTTTGAACATTTGGAGGATCATAAGTCACACCATCGGCAGCAACAAGCTGAATACTACGAACATCAGCAGTAATCAAAGTTAAACGCTCAATATAGACAGCTTGAGCACCAACAACCAATGTACCAGCTTTCAAGCCAAATGAAGATGCACCACGAGTCTCAGCATATGTAGAATCAAGTCTCCTATGAATCCTTCCCTCTGTATAATCAGAAAAAAGTCCATTAGGAGTATTAACTTGATATGTTGATTCCCTTGCAAGATTAAACTTCCACCATTCATAAATCTTTTGTACTGATTGAGGATCAACAGGAGTACCAGAAGTAGTTTGCGTAATATCCGCACTAACTACGGCAGTATAATCCTTATCACCTACACCACCACCAATATCTTTCGGAACAAATTCACTAGCAGAAACATCACCCCATTCAACTGTAGTAGCAGGATCATAAGTACAACCTGTGTTCGCTCCAGTTAAAATATCTATTCCATTGAATGCACCACTCTCTTCTTCAATATACACATCTCCGGTAGTTGAATCATATTCCATAAAATAACCAGTTGCACCCGAAGTCGTCTGAGTAACAAGTTCACCCAATACAAACGCAGTAGATGGAGCAACATTTTCAGTAAATTTACGTTGTATCACCATCACACGAATATCAGTACCATAACCTGCGACAACATCACTAACAGTATTAATAGTACTTTGAGCACCAGAAACTACTCCATCTACTACATCAGAATTAACAAGATTATTACCAGCAACTTTATTAGCCCAAATAAACGGACCCGCAGCACCACCAACAGCACTCATACAAACAACTCTTTCACCAGTAGAAGCCACAACTCCTTCTTCTCCAACAATCCATGTACCAGAACCACCAGAAACAGTTGCACTATATTGCGCTGTAGTATTATTCAAGTCAGCAGCATTAGAAAGGAATATAGCTTGTTGACCACCAGCAGGAGCAGTAATTTCCGCCGAATCATAAGTCCTTCGATACGGCCTAACATGAAGTGCAACTGTTCCTCCATTAATCAACTGCCCCAAAGCTTCAACATTTGGATTAATAAACTTAGGATCATTCTTGGTTTTTACCTTAACCAATATATCTATAGGTCCTTCTATCCAATCTTGCCGATTTACAACACTATTCTGTTCAACATACATATCTGGACGTGGAGTAGGATTAGTTGAACTCGGCTCAAATCCATGATTTCCAACATCAGCAAGCACACCAGCAGATTGAAGATTCACATAGAGATTATTATTTCCAGAATCTTTAGCCGCCCCTTTTTCAAGAAATCTAAACGACAAATCTGGAATAATATAATCATTTAATACAGTGTACAACTGATCTCTAACATCACCATCTAATGCAGGATCGTCATCTAACTGAGATAATTCATCAAAATTATCCATATTCAATGAATAAAATGAATTAAAACTTCTCACAATGTTAAGAGAACCAGGAGCATAAATTCCACCTTGATCGGCTCTTTGCTCATCTCTTACGGCAACATCTAATTTAACAGTCGCAACAGACAATTCATCTGTTGCGCTTTCAACTGTAGCATACGTTACATATGTGTCATCAGATTGAAGAACCTGGATATCTTCAGTAGTTGCTGTCCACGGACTCCCTGTATTCCCAGCAGTAATCAATGTACCTGTATCATCACCATCATCAATCACAGCAATGATACGAGCCTCATATGAATTTACAGTACCTTTAATAACATCTCCAGCAGCAAATACTTTACCACTAACAAGAGTATCATAAAAAATGACTTCCTGAATATCTATTGTATTACCATCAGTCCAAGCACCACTACTCGTATCAGAATCTACAATCCTAACTGACCCGGTTGTTATATCCCCATAAATCGCCTGAGCGACCCCATTCGCAGTAGTTCCACTACTCTTAATAGGAGCATCTTCTGGAATACTAATAGTCCCAGCATCATAATGAATAATAACAGAATTATTAGTATTAGCTGTACCAGGAACAGCTAATGTTGCAGTAGTAACTGGTGAACCTGTCCAAATTGCATCATTATCTGTTCCTGTACCAGTAGATGTAGCAACACCAGCCTGACCAGTAGTGATATCTACCGTAGCAATACCAGACCATACAGTAAATGTATCACCATAGGCAACACCTTCACCTGCTGTAGCACCAAGGTTATATTCAACAAATTTTACATCCATCGTACCAGAACTACTATCATCAATAGTGTCACCAGCTTTAAATCCACTATTAGCAACAGAATCAAAAGGAAGAATACTCAAAATAGACAAAGCACTTGAACTATCAAACAATCCAATAACATTAGTGAGTGCCAAAGTTCCACCAGTCTCATCACCTGTAATTGACAAAACTTTTCCAATAGCTCCACTTGTTGCTTGAATTATATAATCACCAGCAACAGGGCCAGTACCAGTACCACCAGAATGAGTCAAAATACCATCAATATGTGAAATAACTTTATTTGCATAATCAAAATTCCAGTCGTCAGGAATAGGAGCCACTTTGTTACCTCTATTTATAAAATTTTAGCATGTTTTTCAATCCTCTCAATATAATTTAATAATTATCTAAACTGTACAGGCCACTGTTCTTTAGGAATATTCCAATTAATTGCCATTTTTACATAAGCTTCTTTTTCATCATTAAAAGCTCCACCAGGAACAATACGTCCACTCTTCATCCAAATCAAATTACCACTTACCGGATTAATATGCTTTGTAGCTCCACATTTCTTACACCTATAATCAATACCTGTTTCACCGCAAGGACAAATCGAATTACCTACATTTTTTACAGCATCTACTTCTTCTTTGGTCGGTTCATATGCTCTTTCAGTCTTTGCAAATCTTGAAACTTCTTTTTTAGATTTCTTTTTCTCACTCACATCTCTCCTTACGGCCTATTAACAGTTTGATCACGAATCATCGTAAATGGAACAGATAGTCCAGTTCCAGAAGCTATACTATCAAAGGCTTCATTAAATTTGAAACCTTTTAATCGAGCAATCACTTTTACTGCTTGAGGAGTGCTTCCACTAAATGAATCGCTAAATATTCCAGAAGCATTTGTTGATCCTTCCGTAACAAGTGATCCACTAGGGTCTTCTTCGACCCTAACACGAATCCCTTCTACTGCCAATCCTGCCGAATTTTTACAAGTAATCGTTATAGGAACAGACGCTACAACCGTACTTGAAGCACCTGTTCCATTTCTAACACTTGGAGTGCTTCCAGCATTAACATTAATAGTTATTGCTCCCACACTATTATTGAATACAGCAGCTTTGCTTGAATAAAGTGCATGAGTTTCAGAACCACTTGTAGTTAAATTTATAGCACTAGAACCAGCTATAGCAGCAGATTTTGTTAAATGTACCGTAACTGTGTCTGTATCTGCTACATTTACATAATATTTATCTCCATCTACTAAACCAATATTCTCTATACCACTTTCATCATTATAAAATACAGCATCTCCTGTAGTGAAACCATGCAATCCATCAGTATTTAATTGTTCACTTGTAAATGCTTGAGCAGTTGAAAATTCCCAACCATTGTTAGGAGTAACTTCTGGAGTCCAATAACCAGATAAATCATGATCCCAATCGAAAGGACTTCCAGTATTATCCGTCACTTCTATTGCATGACCTTCATCATTAAAAGTAAAATTACATAAAGATAAATCATCTAAATCATCAATAATTAATGCAGCAACACCTTCATCTAATGTCGCAAAAGATAACGTCAATCCTGAAATAGTAGCTCCTGACGCAGCAGTAATATTTCCAGAATTCAACATCTTGCAATTTGTTAATGTTACAACAGATGTAAGAACTAAATTATCAATATTGTTATAAACATCACTAGCCGCAGTCGCAATCCCACTTGTACCTACATACGTTATAGTGGGTCTTGTGTCAATTACTTTTGTTAATTTATGATTTGCACCAGGAGCAGAATCAGCAGTTAAACCTATAGGCGAAGTATCAGATAACGCATCCGCCCTAGAATTATAAAACGAAATTGAATCACCAGGATTTGTAGTATCTGATTCATTTACCCAATAACTTGTTGCATCGGTCAATCCCGTGATAGCTGTACCACCTTCATCGGAATAAAGAACATAATCTCCATCTACAAAACCATGACCAACTATATCTACTTCTTCATTTGTGCCATCTACATCTAAAGCAGTATCAAACCATTGAATATTTTCTCGACTACCACGACCAATATATGTACAATCCGTAGTGCCAACCACTGTGCTAGCATTTTCTAAATTATGAATTAATCCAGCAAATGCAGTATCAAATCTACCATCCGGCCAAATTAATGTTTTATTCGAATCCGTAAATTCTGTAGCTGTACCTGATTCTCCCACTCCTATTATCCCAACTATAAATAAAACACCTTCTTCTTCAATTATAATCCCATAACGATTACTTTTATCATCAAAATCAAAATC
>SDBV01005104.1_pt1 | contig 18627 bp, 26 predicted proteins | sample 2277081 | NCBI WGS metagenome assembly SDBV01 (sample SAMN10402039, study PRJNA504765) | marine sediment metagenome | isolation source: marine sediment core GS10_PC15, 223 cmbsf | place: Arctic Ocean: Southern Knipovich Ridge | collected 2010 | reverse complement strand
TGGAACCTATCTTCCGGCAAACGCAACGGCGGGGAATCTCGTATTTTTACCTGGGATCAATGATCGAACCTTTATCACGGCCACAGGGATCATGGCCTCGGAGTTATAATGGCAACTTCTGGAAGCACAAATTTTAATGTAACTGCCGGGGATATTATTGAGGAGGCCTTGGGCTTAATCGGGGTCCACGCCATAGGCGAACCTCTTGATTCCTCTGAAACCAGTAGCGATTTACGCACCCTGAATATGATGCTTAAGGCTTGGTATCCCAAGATGGGCCTATGGCTTAACCGGGAATTATCTTTATTTTTTCAAAAAGATCAGATTTTCTATGAAATTGGACCTACCGGAGATCATTGCGCTCCTAACGCGGCTAAGACCGAGATAGCTACAGCGGCGGTTAGCGGGGCCAGTTCGATTGTAGTGGACTCTGTTGCGGATTTTAGCGATACCTTTGACCGGGATGGGCTTGTAACGGCTGTCACGGCTTCGGCTGGAACGATTACCCTGGACGGCGATTTGGTAACCAACGGCATTGCTACTCTTTCCGGGGATAGAAAAATCCTCATTTTTTCAGTTGCCGATGAATCCGGAGACACTTTCTCTATTGTGGGCCAGAACGCCGCAGGAGTTGCTGTAAGCGAAAACATCACCGGGCCTAACATAACTACCGTATACAGTGTAAACACCTATAAGACGATAACCTCGGTCACTACGGACGGTGCTGGAACGGGAAACATTGAAATAGGTCAGGTTGGTGACCCGGTGGGCACTGAATTGGATGAAGACAGCATTCATTGGACGTTTATTGCGGCGGCCTTAAGTACGACCATTTCCCTGGTAACCGCTCTTACCGATTCGGTTGCTGTGGATAATCACGTATATTCATATACGGAAAAGACTTCAAGGCCGATTGAGATTGTAGAATCAAGACGGATTACCGCCGAGGGTACGGATGTTCCCATAATTCCATCTGGCCGCCTAGACTATGAATTGCTGTCTGATAAGAAAACGCCGGGAATTGTCAACCAGATATATTATGACAAACAACTTGGTAACGGGATCATTAAAGCGTGGCCCTTGACCATTAACATGAAGGAATATCTCAAGTTTACGGCCAGGATACCCGTTCAGGACTTGGATGAATTGACTAATGATTTTGAAGTGGCCCAAGAATGGTTTGAGGCCATTGCCTGGAATTTGGCCTTAAGATTATTTCCAAAGCATGAAAAGACAATTCCTCCGGACGTTGCGGCAATGGCCTTACAGATGCTTGACGATGCCATGGCGACTGACAGCGAAAATACTTCATCGTATATTCAAATCGGCACAGGTTGGCATGGGCAGTCTGCTGGTTATGGTGGTGGAAGTGGCAAATATTAGCATTTCGTTTGTGGGTGGGGCCTATGAAGCCCGGTCCAAAGACTTGAACGCTCAAGTCTGCCAGAATCTCTACGTAGAGGTGGATAATACGGGCGCTAAGTCCATTATTGGGCTCGTGGGCACCCCTGGTACTTCTTTGTGGAAAGACACGTCAGATCCGAGGGAAGTTAGAGCCTTTGGTGAATTTAACAACGCCCTTTTTGCGGTCATCGGTAATACTGTTTATAAATTCAACGCCGTTAGGGCTAAAACATCTATTGGCACAATTGGCACCTCTGAGGGTTGGGCAAAGATCATAACAGACGATGCCATTTTCATGACCGTGTATGATTCTACTGGTGGATGGACCTGGGATGGATCTACTTTTGCTCCGATTACAGCCGCATGGATACCGTCCAATCCGTCAGGGGCAACCTTTCAAGACGGATTTCAAATTGTAACTAGGGGTGGAACGGACCAGGTTTTTTTCTCTGATCAAGACGATCCAACATCCGGGGATGCAACTAGCTTTATTACGGCGGAAGGGTCGGGAGATGATCTGGTTGCCCCCATATCGGTAGAAAGGCAGTTATGGTTGCCAGGCGTAGAGACCACTGAAATCTATTTTAATTCAGGCAGAGGTGATCCCTCCTTTGAACGTAATCCTGGTGGATACATGAAAATTGGCTGTAATTCCAGGAGAAGTATCGCCAATTATGAAGATGATCTAATGTTATTGAGCGATAAGAATCAAGTAGTCAGAAAACAAGGGCTTCAATTGGTTCCCGCTTCAACTTATCAGATTGATTTTTTGATAAGTACCATGACTTCTACCTCTGACGCTATAGGAAATATGTATTTTCAGGAAGGCCATGTTTTCTACGAATTAACATTTCCTTCTGACGATACAACGATTTGTTATGATTTGACTACTGGTTTTTGGCATACAAGAGCCAGTGGAACGTCAGACGGTAGAAGTCCAACTAATACTATCATACGATTTAATGATCAAGTTTTGGTGGGCCACTTTAACAATGGAAGGATTTATGAATATGATTTAAGCGTCTTCACTGATGACGGGGAGACTAAAAGGGCTATTCGGGCCGCACAACCCTTAAACGAACGAAATCAATTAATGTTTTTTAGTAGTTTTGAGATGGACATGGAAACAGGTATTGGTAATGATGACGTTGAAGATCCTCAAATTATACTTCAACATTCGGATGATGGGGGACACACCTATTCAACCGAACGCTGGAAGTCCATGGGCAAGATTGGTGAATACGGAAAACGAATCAGGTGGAATCGATTAGGAGCATCCAGAAACCGAATATTCAGGATACTTATAAGCGACCCGGCAAAACGTAATATCTTTGACGCTTATCTGAGGGGTACGGTTAGTAATGCCTAAATCTAAAGAAGCTCCTTTTTTAGATGAGCCCAATATTAAAGGCCGAAATTGGTCTCTTAATTGGTTTGAATGGCTAAGAGATTTGACGCTTAGGGTAAACGAAAGGCCAGAAATTGTAGGGGATGTTCCGGAAGGAAACGCGGTAATCACGGATTCAGATGGTAACCTGGTTGATGGTGGAACTATAGTAACCGAAGATGACATAGAGGGATTGTCCAGTGAAGAATTCGTAAAAAACTATACCGGCGAAAGGTATATCACCGAAAACCTTATGCGGGAGGCTGGACTTGAAGAGGGCGCTCGATTTGGTAGCTTTAGAATCGGCTTGTTCGCTGACAATGATTATATTTTCTTTGACAGGAATGGAAGCATAGTTCTTTTCGGAGTGGCTGGAATTCGTCTTGTTATTCCCCTGAACGCCGATCCTCCCAATAGATTTGCTGTATTTGATTCTGATGGTAATTTAAAATACAGAACCACTGAACAGTTGGCCGACGATCTGGATGGAATATTGTCCTCGCGTGTCTATGCATCTGAAACCTTTATTACCGAGAATCTTTTACCGGGAGCGGGAACGGAGCCAGGGGCTCATTGGGGTAGCTATAGCATAGGTGACGGAGATGGAAATGAATCGTTTTTCGAGGAAGATGGAACTTTAAAGTTTAATGGAAGCGCCACTGTTTTTAAAGATATTCAATTTTCATTGTCAACAGCGAGAGTCCCCGCCGTTAATGCTCCGAGTTGGGATGTTTTTGCTGGCAACTTAAAGAAGTTTACATTTGCTATTAATGATTTTACAGACCTTGAGGCGAAAGAAATTCCTCACTCGTATAAAACCGGTAGTGACTATGAGTGGCATTTCCATATTTTCACAAATGGCTTGGACGGCACGGACAGAACTGTAAAATACCAACTTGAATACGCAATTACAGATACGGATGCCGTGGTCTCCGTGCTTACTGAAAGCCAACAGTTCACAATTCTGGCAAATACTACGGATTTAACCCATTTAAAGCTTTCAATCCCCGCAATTGACGGAACAGGGATAATGCTGGAAGATGATATAACTGTTCAATTTAAACGAATTGCCACTGATTCAGGGACAGACCCTACTAGCGACCCTTTCGTGTCTATGATTGGGATTCATTATGAGGTAGATACCGTGGGTAGTAGACAGGAAAATGTAAAATAATGATTTATTCTTTAAGAAATAAACCTACTGGAATCTTTGAGCATTTACAAGGTAGACATGACTGGATCATGGCCTTTAATGATGATGGGCCGTATGGATACATGGCTATCAACATGGATGGACAGGGTTCAGCGGCCTTTCATGTCCACATGCTTCGATGGGGAGCCATGGTTTTCAAGGAATTAAAAAAGGACTGGCCATTGGTTAAAAGATTTTGTCGGGCCAATGAATGTTATCAGCTCGTGGCCTCTAATCTAAATATATCGGACGAACGATGGCCTAAATTTATTAAATATTTTGGATTTCCAGAGCCTCAACTAATCTGGATGTCTGTACAAAGGGTTTAATTATGGGCATTGAAACTGCAATCATAGTATCTGCTCTTGTGGCGGGTGGGGCCACTATTTATTCTGGCAAAAAGGCGGCTGAAGCTCAAGAAAAAGGAACATCCGAGGCCATTGATACCCAGTGGAAGATGTTTCAGGAACAACGAGAAGACTTTGCTCCATGGCGCGAGGCCGGCGAACGTGCCCTTGGTACCCTTGAAGAACAAATAGAGGCGGGTCCAGGCGAATTCGACCCTAAGACTACCCCTGGCTATGAGTTTGGGTTCAAGAATTTCATAGAGCAACCTTATCTTGCTTCTCAGAGTGCGCGGGGGAAACGATTAAGCGGAGAGACCGTCAAGGGGCTTACTCGGTACGCCCAGGATTATGCCGAAACTTCTTATGATAACTTTCTGCAACGATATTATCAGAAGCTTAATCCACTTCAAAGCATGGCCGGAGTGGGCGTAACGGCGGCTGGAGGTCAGGCTGAGGCCACCGGGGCTGCCGGATCAAACATAGCCGGGCTTCAATACCAGAATGCCTTGAATCAAGGGAACATACAGACGGGTATGGCGGCTGGTGTAGCCGGGGTAGCTCAAAATACCATGCAACAGTATATGAATTATCAGATCATGCAGAAAATGGGTGTAACGGGTGGTGGTTCGTCCGTACCCACGGTTGATCCCTGGGCAACGCCGGGTGGAGCCGTAACGAGTGCGTTTGGAGGATAATAAATGCCTAATTTTTTAAAACAATTGACACAATCCGGGGCTTTGAATGTCGTTAATCCATCGGCGGCTTACCAGAATGCCTTGCAGATGAGAACCGCTCAAACTAATATTCGTGGCGCTGAACTGGATCAAGAAGGGAAGTTAATCCAGATCGGTCAACAAGTATTTAAAAATATACGGGGTCGAGACGATTTAATGGCCGGTCTTGATTATCTGGAAAAACTTGGCATGGACCCGCAGTTAGTTGCCGGAGCCAGGGACATTGAAACAGATGAAGAAGCTATTCAATGGTCGCAACAGGCAACCATGACTGCCGCTGAATTCGCCAAGGCCAAGGCTGGCAAGCCGTTTACAGTCACCTTCAGGAATAAGGATGGTTCGGTATCAATTGATGAGAAGATGACCACAGAGAGGCTGGAGGGGCTCAGGAAACAGGGTTTAGCCGACAATGTTATGATTGGTAAGCAGACCAAGGAGAGTTTTGAGGTTGAGGGGAAACGGGCAGCGGCTAAGGCCAAGGGCAAAGCGGCGGGAAAGGAAGAAGTTACTCCAACTGAAACCCCTGAAGAAAAGCGTGCGGCTGAGATGGCAGACAAAAAAGCGATCATTGATTATAGGGCCGAGGTTGAGTCAAAAAGCAAGCGTGATGACTATACTCCACAACAGCTCGTTGACGATACTCGTGGATATTATAACCTCAAAATGAAAACGCTTTTAGATGAAGATGGTTTTGTCAAGGAAGGCATGGAAGATGAATATAAAGCCCTGACTGATCAACTTGATGCCGACATGCAATTAATAAATAAGGGCGAAAAGCCTTCGTGGCTCACGGGTCCGGAAACTGTCAATGTAGATGGCGTTGATTATGAGGTGGTCGAACGGTTAGAGGATGGCTCTATCCGTATAAAAGATCCAAGGACTGGAAAAACGGGAATCTATAAAGAATAATGCCTATTACTTGGGATAATACTGCCCCTAAAATAGAATGGGATGAGCCTGTTCAAAAGAAGTTGGCTATCGTGTGGGATAAGCCCAAGGTAGAGCCTGTAAAATTAAAAGAACCCAGCTTTAAAGAAAAGCATCCGGAATTATACGCTCTTGGAATGACACCCGTTGGAACGGCTAAAGAATTATCCAAAGTTTCTTTTTTGAAATATATATATCCAGAAGAGAGAGAAAAACTATCCGAAGCAATGGATGTCCAGGCAGAGGGCGGCCCCAATCTTGGAACTAGAAAACTCTTAATTGATACTCTGGAAGCTGTGACCATTGTTGGATTTAAGCCTTTAACTCAGGTGGCAAAAGGGGCTTTAAAAAAATATCTTCCTAAAACTTACAAGGTTTTATTTGAAACTCCGGTTGGTAAAAAAGGCGAGCAAACTGTAGCTCAAAAAATATCACAGTATAAAACAAAAAATAAAGGAGAGCATCCGCCACAAGAGGATATTAAAAAATGGTGGGACGAAGCGGCTAAAAAAACTCCAGCCAAAGAGCCTGTTGTTAAACCAGCGGTTATTGTAGCTGAGGGTGAAGAGGCTTTACCTAAATACGCGCAGTCAGTTAATCTTGAGAAGCAAGCCATTTCAACCGAGGCAAAAAAACTGGAACTTGAAATGGTCGGGAAAAAGAAAACTCAAGCCTGGGATAAGACAGGAGAATTGAGTGAAGGAATTCTGGCAGACATGAAGAAGACCGACAAAGCCCTTAAAAAAGTAAAAGGACTTGAAGGTCTTACGGAAAACATGGAAGCTGTTCGACAAGTTAATGTGAATCAAATTTCTCGACTGGCAACCATGGCCGAAGAAGTTCAAGCTGGTACTTTATCTGAGGATGCTTTCAATACAGCCTTTAATCAGATCAAGGAAAACTTTTTCAAAGTTACCAGTGAAGGCTCTAGCGAAATTGGCCGAGCTTTAAATATTCATAAAAAAGTTCTTTCGGAAACCGATCAAATGGTCAAGGGATTAGCCAAGATTGAAAAAGGCATGAATCGAAAACAAATAGATGAATTCGTCAAGGTAATGAAGGACGGTAATCCCGCTAAGATAGCTAGATTTACGGCTGAACTTGAAGATCCGAAACTTAAGGATTACGTCCTTCAGTATTGGTATAATTCTATATTGTCTGGCCCTCCTACTCATGCCGTTAATGTTATATCAAACACCATATGGTCATTGTACCAGGTGCCACACAGAATTCATTCTACTCTATGGGATAAGCTTTATTCCACGGTAACGGGAAAGGAACGAACTCGTTTTATGAACGAGATACTTCCTTCCTTGGCTGGTTATGGAAAGGGTTGGAAGCGTGGTGCGGTTGGGGCCAAGGAAACCGTCAGGACCGGACAACTTCAAGAGTTTGAAACAAAGTGGGCACAAGAAATAGGACTTTCTTCTGTTGCGGCATGGGAGAGAAGTCCATCTCCCTTAATGCGTAAAGTGGCTCCAGTCCTATCGGTTCCTACTCGTGCGCTTAGGGCTATGGATGTATGGGCTAATGCGATTGGGTACGATAGCGAAATGATGGCCCTTGCCACAAGGGCAGGAATACGGAAAGGATTAAAGGGCAAACCCCTTAAAGATTTTACTCGAAATTTTGCAAAAAATCCTACCGACGAGGCACATATTCAAGCCATGAAGTTTGCTAAACGTAGCACTTTCATGGATGATCCAGATCCATTTACGGCATGGTTTTTAGGTTCAAGGAAAATTCCCGTGATTGGGCCTGCGTCTCAATTCGTGGTTCCGTTTGTTAACACTATTGGAAATCTCACTAAGCGGGGATTAGAATTCACTCCCGGCATAGGATTAGCAAAGGAAGCAGTATCTCGAAGAATGGGAAGAGGCATGACTAACCCTGAGTTAATTGCCAAACAAGTGGAGGGATCAATTCTTAGTCTTTACATGCTTTACAAGGCAGATAAAGGAGAAATTACGGGTGCGGCCCCACAAAATAAAGTAGAACGTGAAAGATTTTATGCTCAAGGTAAACAGCCCTGGGCTATTCGATTAGGAGATACATGGGTTTCATATCGAAGAATGGAACCCTTTAATACGGCCATTGCTGCCGTAACTACAGCTTATGATGCCATTAAAAATGCAAAAGACGACGATTCTCGAACGAAAATATTTGGCAAGATGGTAGGAGATTTTAAAAATAATCTATTGGATTCAAGTTATTTCCAGGGATTGCAACAAGTGTTTAATCGACACCAGAAACTTGAACGTGCGCCTCAAAGAACTGCTGCCACGGTTGTGCCTTATTCTTCTTTTTGGCGCTCCATGAATCGAGCTTATGAAAAAGCTACCGAGGGAGACGTTAAGGTTAGACAGAAAGATACTTGGCTTAGTGCATTTGCTCAAGTAATTCCAGGGCTTTCAGGAAAAGTTCCCGCTGAACTTACAATATGGGGAGAAGAAAAAGTTATTCCCGGCAGTATTCTTCAGCATTGGCTTCCCTATAAATGGTCAAAGGAAACACAGGACCCTGTTGAGATTGAACTTGAACGATTGAATGATATCCTAAAAGATTCTCCAAAAGGTTTAAGGGTATTTCCAGGACAACCATCGCAGACCATAAAATACAAAGGAGAAAAGATTAAACTTCCCGATGATGTATATCGGGATTATTTGATAGATTTAGGAAAGGAATTACGAGAAAAATATGAAGAAACCATAAGTGGTTCAAATTATATTTCAAGGTCTGATGAAAGAAAAGCCAAAATGCTAATCAAAAGAACTCGAAAGGTTAGAGATAGAATGAGAGCCAAATTACTACGAAAGATAAATAGAGGAGAATAACCAATGACCAAAAAACTTATAGCATTGTTCGTCATGATATTCATGATCTTAATGATTGCGGTTCCTTCCGTGTTTGCGGCTGGAGACCTTTTCAATTATCCGCGCTTTAAGGCCATAGACGGTAACGGTAATCCAATTAGAGGTGGAAAGCTTTTCACGTTTCAGGTTGGAACTACCACAGACAAAGCAACATTTTCTGACAGTGCGGCCACGGTAGCCAACACGAATCCTGTCATACTTGACTCTAACGGAGAGGCCCTGATTTATCTTACCGGTTCGTACAAGATGAATCTTAAAACCCGGTCCAACGGTCAAGTCCCTGGCTGGCCCATTGACAATATTCAAGGAATATCCCAACAATTTGTTCGATTCTGCTATCCCAATTCCAGTGCCGCCGATCATGGTGTAACCGGAAACTCCGATACAATTAAATTTTGTGTAGACACTACAATTGGTGGAACCGCCAAGGGTACTATTTATCTGCAACATGATTCCGGTGGGACGAATACCGATTATGTGTTTTCTACCTCTGAGACAATTACTGCAAATATAACAGTTGAATTTGAAAACGGGGCTAGGCTTGATCCTGATTCAGGCAAGGTTGTAACAGTTGGTTCACCCGACCATATAATTGCGTTACCATCACAACAAGTTATAACTGGCGACGGAACCTTGGCTTGGACGGATAATGCAGGCAAGGCTTACCCGGAGCGGTGGGGCATAGATGGCACGGCGGATGAAGTGCAAATCAATCTTGCCTTAGCTTCTGGTGCTTCTATAGTAGAGTTGGGACATGGAACTTCTATTTATGTTGGGGCCGCCAGGGTTTCAGTTCCATCCGACGTTGTACTACGTGGCGTTGGAATGCCCACTCTTCGTTTCCCAGCCAACGCGGACAGCGGACGTGGAATTGTTATTGAATCAGAAGACGATGTTACCATTGAGAATTTCAAAATAGACTGTAATGACACAAACCATTGGGGTATTGCGATGGAGAAAGGTGTCAACCGCGTTACTATTCAAGGCATGGAGATTGATGGTTGTATTCAGTATGGTATTGTCATGGGAGACTCCACCGATGCTGGTGGTGGCAATGATATTAAGATACTACGAAACAGAATTACCGGCGTTAATCTTCCGGCGGGGGGAACGTCTGTTTCTCAGGGCATTAATCTTTTTCCCAATTTTGGTGCGGATACTCACGCGGAACGTGTCGAGATAACCCACAACACAGTAATTCTTAGTGCCGGTGCGCAGGCCGGGGACGGGATTAAGGTAAATGTTTACAAATACGCAAACTTACATCATAATTATGTTGAAGGGGATTATGATTCTACGGGGATTGTCTGTGCACAATGCCAAGATTCTACTATTAACAATAACATAGTAACTGGCGCACCCAATATAGGGATTTCTGGGGGCGGCGGGTTTAGTACTGATGGCAGCCAAACGGGAAAAGATCTAATGTTTGCCAACAATATCGTTGATGGTGCTAAATTTGCAATCCATAGCAGCGGCCCGACCACAGGAAAATTAAATATAATTGGAAATATTGTCCCCTCTATAGCCGCTGCTGGTACAGCCATAGAGCTTAAACTCGTATCCACAGATAACATTGCATGGGGCATGGTAAATATCTCAAGCAATATCGTAAACGGAACCATACTTGTCGAGGGGGCCACAGAAGGATTTGAAGGACTTTTAATTGACGGTAACTCTGTATTTGCTGGACAGATCAAAATAGAATCAGGGGCCGATTATGGCATAATTACTAACAATATCATTAGAGAATCACCCGCTGAAGGAATAACCGCGCAGTCCGATGATATGTTAATCGAGGGCAATCAAGTTATAGACGGAAACACTTCGGAAGCTGCGTCCAGTGGTGCTTTTCGCATTACAGGAGATAGAGCGCGAGTTTATAACAATTATGCAGAAAATATTTCCACTGGTGTTTCTGCATATGACCATGGCTTTTTCTTTGTCAATGCGGATTCTCCGCGTTATCGAGACAATCACGCTACCAATATGGAATCCACTCTTTATAATTACAGCACCGTAACAAACGTAATCCCTGCCCTTGCCAATGACGCCACCCCTTCTATTATAGCTGGTGGAGATCAGTGGCTTACAGGCGGAACCACTACCATCACCGATGTTGACGATGGGCATATAAGGCAGATAATTATCATTATTGCTGAACACAGCGTGACGATTACAGATGGGACTAATATTTTTTTAAACGGTAGTGCAAACTTTGACATGACATCAACTGATACCTTAACGCTAATCCAAAAAGCTGACCGGAAATGGTATGAAGTTGGCCGGGGCGACAATGGAGCTTAACCAATGGTCGATGATGACAAATTTTACGAATTGCTTGGAAAGATAGAAATCGGACAGGCTATCCTCATTGAACAGACTAAAAACACGGCCAAGTTAGTCGGGGAACACGATACAACTCTTCATGGTTCCCCTGGCCGCGAAGGAACTACCGGGATGATCAAGGATTTAACCTTAGTTCAAGAGCGACAAGCCATGTGGGTTCGCGGCATGGTTTTATTTGGAACATTGCTCACGGCCTTACAGGGATTTTTTAAATATGGGGGTGTAAGTGAATGACCGATAATCAAATGAAGGCCCTGATCCAAGGGCATGAAGGCTATAAGGACCACGTTTACCTTGATTCTATGGGCAATCCTACGTGTGGGTGGGGTCATCTGTTAGCCGTGGGCTCGAAAGTCCCGGAGAAAGCGGCACAGGCATTCTTTGACCAGGACTTTAGGGAGGCGTGGGCGAATTATCTGGCCTTGGTGCGGGAATTTAACCTGAACCTGGACGGGATACGCCGGGCAGTCCTCGTAGACATGTTGTTCAATATGGGATTGACCCGAGTGAGACGGTTCGTCTTGATGATAAAGGCGCTTCAGGCGGAGGATTATAATCTGGCCGCCGAAGAAATGTTTAATTCTCGATGGCGAAGACAGACCGGAACTAGGGCTACCGAACTTATAAAAATGATGAGGGAGGGATAAAAAATGGGAATATTATCTAAACTTCTTGGACTCGATCCGGTAAATATAGCTGAAGGAATAGCGGGAATCGTAGATCGTTTTATCGAAACACCTGATGAAAAACGTGTGGCCGCTGAAGCTATTACCAAAGGTCAAAATGAGATTAATGCTCTGTACGCCGGACACCGCTCGTGGTTTGTGGCTGGTGGTAGACCGGCGATAATCTGGGTTTGCGCCATATCCCTGTTCTGGTATTTTGTACCTCAGTATATGCTTGCTTCAGTCTTATGGGTAAAGGCATCATGGGTTGCTGAAACCATACAGCCCTACCCCGTATCGGCGGAAGGGCTGCTTGAATTAACTGGAGCACTACTTGGATTGGCCGGGCTACGAACTATTGAAAAAATAAGTGGTAGAGCTAAATAGTCCTTATTTACCACCTATAAAGTATCTCACCGGTTTTCTTGTCTCTGACTGTCATTAAAGGCTTGTGTGGTTTTATCTTGCCTCCAAGGCCTATGCCCATAACCTCATCTTCTACAAGTATAATAACGTTATTCTCTATCGTAACGTCATCTAATGGAGCAGCAAGAACTATTCCATATTTCCCCAATATAATAGATTCAGAATCTATTATATTGGGGAAATGACTGCATTGTCCCCTGTTATAATTGCCGGATCATTGAACTTAATAGACAGCCTTGAATAACCTATCCAGGCAATCAAACACACCACGCCTAAAATTAATGCTCCCCATTGAAATTTATTCATATCTCACTCCCCCGGCCATCCGTGAATGACCCCGTCTAATTCCATGCGTTAACATTCTCTATTGCCGTTAAATCGTCACAATAACTTTGTGTCCAGATTAACCAAGTGACATGATTCATGTTATTGGAGCCTGGGGTTATAAATATCAATTCGTTAAACCATACTTGAAACATTATTTCCCTTCCTTCTCATCCCTGACCTCTTGTATTATTTTGCGAATTTGATTAGCGGTAATAGGTGTGTCTGATAGCCCCATTTTCTCCATGTTCCTGCAAAATTCATCAATGATGTCAATCTCTCCTTCCAAGAACTGGCCCCACAATACATGCGTCTTGATGATTTCGTCTGTGCTGTTCATCACTCCCACCTCTCCCCGGCCCACGTCAGACCGTGTTTTTCGTGCATGAAGAAGGCCAGCCAGAGTTGTTCCCAGGAATTTTCAAATTCCCCAAAATTATCCAGATTAAATTTCGTAAGGCATTGTAAGCAAGCCGTGAATTCACGGGTGCTGAATTTATCCTTCAACCACCCCTGAATCTGGTCTTGGCGGGGAAGGACGATATACCTCTTTCTGTTTGTATCAAAAACTTCGTCCCAACCGTTCAACCCCCTCCATCGCACCGTGTCATGGCACGAAACGCCACGACAAGCCACAGCATCTCCGAATTGTATGGCCGGGCATTGATTCTGCACTTCCGGACAATCACACATCTTGATATAGGTCTCGCTCGTGTCGCTCATAAACCCCCCTCAAATTCCGGATCATGGATGGTGCCGATGATTTCAATTTCAGAATCGTCCATGTCGTATATTGGAAAAAATGCCCCCGCCTGAAGCTCCACAACCTCATTTATAACCCGGATATTATCGTATTGCTCTGTTCCGAAATCGTGTTCAATCGGTATAACATCCCCCTCATAAATCTCCTTATCTTTCTTATCCTTGCGGCCGGTCCAGAGTTCATAGGGGCCGGAAACCTCTATTGGCTCGAGGTACGGCGGGGTGTCCTGGTCGCCGGGATTTTCCCGCTCATAAGTACAAAACGGTTTACCCTCAAAAAAATCCCAACGATAAAGCTCATTATCATCATTTGCCGAATAAGCGAACTCACCGCTGGTTTCATCAAACGCTCGAACTTTAATGATCTCCATGTCAATCCTCCTGTGTTTTCTGCCCGGACATGACCAGCGGGATGTTTTCCTTGGTGAAGGTTAGGGGTCCGGGGTTCATGAGGGGGCCTTTATCGGGCCGGACCAATCAACTTCAATCAAGGGAATAATAGCGATAACATGGTCTAGTGTCCCGCATCCCATTGCATCGCAGTTATGGTCGGAATCATCACGAGGTACGCCGAGTATGATTAAGTTTTTCCCGTTGGAATACGCATCCATTTTCTCATATCCTTCAGGAACAGGTTGTTCGCAAGGCTTCTCACATGGCTGATCGGATGTGGGGGGTTGGGCTGGAAATTCATGATCAGGATCATATACATAGGGGCCGCCCTTGTCAGGAACCAGGCTCCAACTTGTTTTTTGTTCATCGTCGGTGTGGCCGTGCGCTTTAAATCGAGTTCCTTTATCCATTTACTTTTCCTCCTTTTAATTGCCCGGCCATAGCCGACGTAGGCCGGGTGACGGAATAGGTTGATTTAAAATTTCAATGTGCATTAAATAACTTCCCTTTAATGTGCCTGTGGCACGGATAGAGTAATGTTAGTGTCGGCTGCGGGTTGCGTCTAAAATTAAAAGGGTATGTCATCATCCTTTGGCGGTTGCCGTAAATCATTTTCCTGGCCCTTCAGGACCATGCCTTGACCACTCATTAACCGGTATTCGTCCGAGTCCTGGATTATCTTCTGAATCCATTCATGGGTTCCTTGAGGAATATTCAGGCCGTGTTCATCCAGGTCGTAATATATAGGCTCAATGGTACAATTTGAGGCCTTATTGAATGGGGGTCCAAGGGAATTAATATTAGCATAGGTTTTATCGCCCTTGGAATTTTCATTATGAAATACCTGGACTCTGGCGTAAATCCCTAGGCAATTCTTTGTTTCAAATCCCGACAATTCCTCTTTGGTGAACGGTTTATCTCGCCAGCCCTCCAGGAGTGGCCGCAGTTTTGCTTTAGAATGAAGACTCAGGGTATACCGCTGGCTGATAACCATAGGCAAATCTTCCCCCTCTATTTCAATCCGGTGTTCGGGTATTTCAAATTGAAATAAAATCTTGTGTATGGTTTTGGCCCATCCATCCCCTTGTTCCCACCTGGAACCTAAATCCCATATTCCCGAACACCGTCCTTCCCATGTTCCGGCTGGCATAATTTTGAAATCTTCGCTACCTTCTGGTTCTTTTGCTACTGGCACAATTATTCCTCCTTATAAGTTTTTGATGTCGGACTTAAAGTCGATTACCAATTTATCAAATTGACCAATAAAAACGGCTAAAATAACCCTGCCTTCTTTCGATTGAATTTCTGGCAATTCTCCGTAAGCAAAGTCGGCGGCTCGGGCAGCAAACGCTTCCAGCTTCTCCTTATCCGGCTTCAGGTTTTCCTGCCGGACGGACTCGACTTTATCGGCCTTGGCTTTTTCCTCGGCGTCTCGCACTTGCTTTTCTAATATTTTTTTGGCGTACTCCTTGGCCTCTTCCTGGGCCTCTTCCTTGAGCCGGGCTTCGAATTCCTCCCGTTCTTTCCGTTCCTCTTCGGCCTTGATCTTGGCCTCCCGGTCCGCGAGTTCTTTTTGCTGTGCATCAATTTTAGCCTGGGCTTCGGCCTGGGCTTTCCGTTGTTCCTCAAGTTTCCGCTTGTTCTCGGCGTCAATGGCATCCTGCCGGTCCTGCATTTCCTTGGCCTTGGCCTCTATTTCCTTACGTTCCTTCGCCAACCGTTCATCCTCAACCTTACGCTCGGCATCGGCTTTTTCCACTTCAAGGCGGGTTTCGAGAATAACTTCTAATTCTCTATATACCCGGTCTCCAGCTCGATTGGCATCTTCAAGATATTCTCCATATAATTCTTCGGTAATTTCAAGACCAAGAGCTTTTGCCATAATGTTTTTAATTTCAGACGAAACCATAAGGGGCGATATATTCCGGGCTAATTCCCTGATAGCTTCTACGGCATCAACTTGGACTTGTTTGGCCCGGATTTTTTCATCCTCAATGGCCTGGAGCCGGTCATCCTCTTTATCCTTGTCGGCCTTTAGTGGATCTTCGACTTCCTTGAGTAGCCGGATAATTTCCTTGCCCTCATCGTTGACCTTCTTGATGTATGCTTGGGCTTTAGCGTTCATCTCCTTTCGCTTCGGGTCCACGGCGGTACGCAGGGGCCGAACTACTCCCAAGGCCACTCTGTTAGCCTCGTAGGATTCCTTGTCGCCGGGTATAATCTTTAAGTCTTTATACTTTTCCTTCAGTTCACCAATGACCGCCAGAGTGACATCGTACCTAACGGGTGTAATGTTTAATTCTGTTTCAACTTCTACTGAATCCTTTGCTAACATTTATTCCTCCTTTATCTATTTGGTTTCCATTTGATTACCTTATGCCTCGAGCTATCCGATTCAACGGTATACCCCGGATCATGCCCCCGGCTGCCCCGGTAGGTCATGGTGTCAGAAAGGTCATCATGTTGTACCTCGGTCAATTTCGGGCATCCCCCGGCCTTACGCTGTTTTACCCAATTATCCCAGGTCATTATTTATCGGGGTTATGTTTACAATTATTGTAAGCAAAATCAGAGCATGAATTCCATCGGGATTTTTCTGCTATATTGCAATGATTTTCGATATCATGCACACACAGTTCCGGACGGCGTTCTGCCGTGTCCTTGCCGTCATTCCAGGCCGGGCAACCATCGGGAACGTGGTTGGAACAACTCACACTATCCTTTGCCCCGAAGTGCTTAATGGCTTCATCGTTCAGGCAGCCTTTTTGTTTGTGGTGTACGCAGGAGGTCGGATTTTTACGCTTCTCTGCCGTATCCGATTGCTCGGTGATCACCGGGGGGTCGATTTTGGTCCACATCCACCGGTGATCATTCCACCCGGCCTTTTCTCCAACGTAATAGTCGCAGTCTTTCGCTGTTTTCATGCAAGTCAATACAAACTCCTCGTCACTATACCAAAGAGCCCCCGAGCCTCCCTTATACCACTGATTCGGAAGCTGTTTTTCCTCCTCCACCACTTCCCGGAGATACCCCTTTTCTAACAACCAGGGGATGTGTTGAGGGGAATCATTGACGAGCCAATATTTTTGACTTGGCGTAAGAGGATTTAAGGGAATATTAAAATCTCGACTTGGATCTGAAAATTTATGCCAGAATCTATGGATAGACTCCATGGCATCGGGGCACCCCCTGGCATCTTCAAATAAATGCCTTAGCGTAAACGGCTTATCCGTCCACTCATACACCTTCCCGTTGACCTTGATTGTTTCCATGGTTTCCTCCTGTTTATGTTTAGCGCAAATTGGAATTCCTTCATTATGCCAGCAAATACCGCCTGGATTATTTTGCTCGATCATCCAAGGATTTTTGCAAAAATATGTCCCCGTATTCGTAGGGTCTCCATATACACACGTCAAGCAACTTGGCTCGGCCATGGTTTCCTCCTGTTTTTTGAAGTCATTACATTGCACTTTGCCAAGGTGGACTTCTTCGAACCATCTATGGCCTTCATGCTCACAAAAATCACCCCACCACTTACACCCGTCGGCTTGACATTTATTCTGGCGGGGTTTGTAATGATTACAGTCTCCCGTAGCCCAATCCATGTGATGATGATTTCTGTCTGGATGAGATATGGTTGCTAATTCATGGGGAGTAAAATGATAAACATCGGCGTGACTGCCTTCACCCCCACAATAAAACCCCGGCTTCTGTTCCTTGTCCTTCCCGAACGCGCAATTTAGACAGCTTGGCTCAGTCATGCCGGGGCCTCCTTCAATTTATTCAGTATCGTTTCGGCCAGTTCAAGGGCCTGTTTGTTAGACATAGTTAGACAATATCCGATATTATGTACGGCAACGGTTCCGTCCTTATGGACCATGACCAGAATTACATCGTCTTCGTCCAGTGTGATATGGGGTTCAATTTCTACTTTAGCCATGTTCGGCCTCCTTATGTTCAATGATAGCCCGGACCGTGGCAATGACGTATTTTTCGGAATATTCAAGACAGGGACATTTCCCTGGGGCAATCCTTGAAAAAATCTTACTACAAAAATTCTGGCAAACCGGATAAATAGCTGAATATCTAATATTTACAGGGCTATCCTCGAAGGGGCAATTCAATTCGTCTGCTTCTTCCAACCACCACTTCAAGCACCGGATAGCCCTCGGGCTAAATTTCGACAAATCCTTGGTCTCTAAGTTGACATGGCTTGGCATAATTCCTCCTTATTTAAGTTTCCCGATTTTTTTTTCGATCAAACAAGAAAACCATCCAGCAACAGAGCTCCCCCAGCCAAGGACGGCAACCCAATTTTCGTCCACAAGACTAAAGATTAGATTTACAAAGCTCATTATTATGAGAAAATAAAGCATAATCCCCTCCTATATACCCCCGAACACAGCCAGGGCCAGTAAAATGATCGCCAGGGGGACCACAATGGCCCACCACGGGACTTTGACTTTTATCCTATCCCTGGGTATAGGCCCGGTCATACAAAGGGCCACGGTGCGTGTTTCCGGTTGATCCATGACCGTTCCAGGGGTGGGCTTGTGTAACTGTATGGGCCCTGACCATCTCCGGGTGAATCGGTTCCAGTCGATAAATTCTGATTCGGGGTGGCTCATTTTAAACCCCTCCCATCCAATTACTGGTGTTTCTCCATTGAGCAAGTTTTCTTGTCAAATCCATGGATGCACGGTGTGCAGCCGAATGAGTTTTTGCTTCCCATGTATGATCTCCGCGATCCCTGTATTTTCTCATTGCCTTGGCAGTACGGGTCAATTCATCAATAACTTCATCGGTCAATGTTTTCTTTTTCATCTATTCCACCCTTTCCAATC
>SDBV01005103.1_pt1 | contig 18630 bp, 16 predicted proteins | sample 2277081 | NCBI WGS metagenome assembly SDBV01 (sample SAMN10402039, study PRJNA504765) | marine sediment metagenome | isolation source: marine sediment core GS10_PC15, 223 cmbsf | place: Arctic Ocean: Southern Knipovich Ridge | collected 2010 | reverse complement strand
GACTCTTAATCAGCGGGTCAAAGGTTCGAGTCCTTTGCGGCGTACTTATCTCACAAAGGGTTAGCACTGCTAACCCTTTTTTATTAGATCGTTAGTAGCAGGATAGTAGCTGGTTCAAACGATCGGATTGGCCTTAATCCTGTTCTTCGACTTCGGCCGGCTGCACATCCTCATCGCCTTCTTCCCCATCATCTCCATCAGGTTCCAGGGAAACATTAAATTTGCCTGCTACCCAAATGGCGTTATCTCGGGAAAGAGTCTCTAACGCTTCAACGTCTTCATCTTCATCACCATTTTCTTCATTTGCCTGAGATGAGATCTCAGCGGCTTCCTTTAATGGACCAGTCAGCCTGTCTCTGAGATTGCTAACTGTCATATCGGATAGACCAGCCACGTCGATTATCCCATCTGCAAACAATTCCATAAGCCAATAAGGCTCATTCTCGGCTAAACCAATAAGGCCTGCTTCAAACGAGTCAAAACTATTCCCAGCAAATTCTTGCCGGTAGGCATCCTTGAGTTCATGCCCAAATCCAGCCAGAACCTTATTAATTGGCTTCAATCCGTCATCGACTACAAATTTCAGAAGCCGAATCCTAAATTGCTTCCGCTGTGGCTTACTAAGACAATCAAAAACGCTGGGGCTATCTGTAAAGTACGATGGGTCCGCTAAGGTCGCTTTTCCGTCTCTCAATAACACGGCATAATCAACAAGTGCATTTGCTATCTCGTGATTTAGCCCCAGAGGCTTTCCGTTCTGGACTAAATCCTGAAGCACATCGATCGTATATAACCCCGACTGGAACTCTTCAAGCCATTTAGCTTTCTTCACGTTTCGGAAAAACAGGGCCAAACCATCTTCAAGACTTGACGTTTCGACCGTTTTGTTATCAATTGCCAGATGGTACACCCGCATGAGACCAAAATCAGGCTTGGCTTCCAATTCAGTCAACAACTTACCCTTCTCGGGCTGAAGCAATCTATCAACCAGTCTTTCGTAGATATTCTCTCCCTCCTTGACATCATGATCCAAAATACCCTGAATCATATCACGGTGGTCCATAAACACATCTGTTGTTACTGCCTCGGCAGCCTCATCTGCTTGAACCAGTTCAACCAGCAGTTCGTTGATAAGTTTCTTGCCCTCTAAATTCCTGCTCCTAATCGCTGCAAAAACTCCGTTCGAAAGACCGTGGGCCACACAGATGCGGGCAAGTTCGACTGCTAACTTAGCGTTCCCTTGGTCCAACTGTTTATCGAAGAACTGCTTTCCCTGTCGGGGCGGTGTGCCATCGGCAAAACTTTGCTCTGAGCCGTAAAGAATCAGCAGGGCCAAACAAAGTGCATCGGCCTTAGTATCAGCGTGATGTTCGTGGAGTGCGACAAACAATTGTTCAGAGCCCCCTAAGGCTTTGGCGGCTTTGGCAAAAAACTGACCAATCTCTGGCTGGGACATATGACCTAATAGAAGCTCTATCCCATAGCAAACAGTGTCCCTATTGTTTATTCCTTTTAATACACCCTCCTTGACTGCTTCAGATTCTGCCTGAGCAATTCCAACTTTGTCCCAGCAATCCATTTCCAGCAAGCCATCCAGAATTGCCATATCCTGTGGCTGTATAGTGCCCGCTTTATTGTGAGATAGAACATGGTCCCTGTACTCGTCTTTGACACTCTCAGCAGGCTGGAAGTACCTTATTACGTCACGACCAACTTTGTGACCAGCTAAACACGTGAGAAGCATTTGATAATGACCAACCTCAAACATCTGTATCGTTATGCCACTAAAAAAAGCCTCACTTTTCAAACAATTAACAATCACCGCCATAGCCGGTGCCCATTGGTCCAGCTTGGTGCCTAAGTCCTCAGTTTCAGACTGCAATTGAGCTCCGAGACGGCTGGCCACTATTCTCTTGGTTGCTGAATCACATTTCATAAGCTCCACGATAACTCTCGCATCAGCTTCCTTCAGCGGACCACCAATTGACCAAGTTGAAACAGGGAAAGAACCGAGCTTAAATGCTAAGAAACAAACTGTCCGTTTTAGATATTCCGATATAGCCCCGTCCTCTTTTGTGCATTCAACAAGAGCCTCTGCATACTTTACAAAGCCATCAAATTGTAAACCGGCTGCATTATCCCTCACAAACCGATCACAACATTGAGCTACCCTTGGGGTCTTAAGCAGTTTCTTGAGCCCGTTCGCATCGCCTGCACTTAGAAGTTTTTCTATCGTGGGAGTAAACAGAACCTCTGCGGCATCTTTGACGGGCACCCCAAAATGTATGGCCGCCAGACCTTCCCGCCACTTTGAGCCTATTGAATCCAGTAACCGAGATTCGTCCGGGAGCGTTCCTCCAGCCAGTTCCTCGAACATATGAGAATCAGGCCCGGTTATTTCGGATTTACTCTTTTCAGGCGAATCGATTTCCCCATTCACTTCTAAGGCTGCATACAAAGCTAGCACAGGCATTGATACCTCGGAGCCGTGTTGTAGAGCCAGCGAAACGAGTCGATTAACAAAAATCTTAATCTCACGTGGAGTCGGGATCCTATGAGCGTACCCCGGGACTGCTTGTACCCGAAACACATCGTAGACTGAATGTTGTTCGTCTTTGGTTAGCTTTGGACAGGCTATTTGTAAGCACTTCTTGAAAAAATCTTCCCAACTGGAGTTGAGGGGCGGGGCCACTCGATGGCGGATTTGGAACGTCTTCTCCTTAAAGGCTCTTGCCAGGCTGGCCTGCTCCTCTTTATTTATGCCCTTCCACAATTTTTCTATTGCGATAGGGTCATGCGGAACTATCAGCCAGACCTGCGATCTTGGCTCGCCGCTGTGGTCTTCCCCAGGCCGCAAGAATGTCTGCATTGTCGACCAGGCCCTCAGAGCTGCCGCATCTCCAATACGATCCAAGTTATCCAACACGATGACAAGCCTTCGGCCTTTGCTCTCACCAAGGCTGAGTTGCAGTAGTTCCTCGTAATAGCCACGAAACTCTATCGACGTCGGCTCGACCCCTCTGTATGTCGAATGTGTCGTAGTCTCCTGCGTCTTGCCGAGGATCGACGCATCGCTTTTCTCCGTCTCTGATAAAAACCTCCGCAAGACAATAACCATGCCTATTGCAAATGGCATGATAGCAAAGACCCCAGCAAACATTGCTGAGTTCATGCCGTAAAATTTACCAGCGGAAATGACTGCGACGCAGTAAGGAATTAGTAAAGTAAAAGCTGCAAGAGCGGTTCCAAACTTACCCAAGTGATGTTGAGTTGTTATAGTCGCCTCTTCACGTCGGTGCGTGAGTTCTTCCAGGATGATATCGGGGCGGCAGAGGTCATGTTTGGGGCATGTCTTGCACTCGCTTCGAGGAAGTTCGCAATTTCCGTCTATCTCGCCCAGCCAGTTTCCCGATCCGTTCTTATCCTTCATTGTCTTCAGATCGAGAATCAGCTCCTCCAGAAAACTCCGTCTGAGTGAGTCGCCATCATGGGCCCATGCGTCAAAGGTAAATACTGACATGTCCTCATTGTCTTTCCAGCGTTCCTCCAGCATGCGGATAACTGACGATTTGCCGCTTCCCCACGTACCTTCAAGGCTAATGGTCATGCCATGATTATCAGATTCAACTACCCGTGCAATGCTGTCGGCAACGCGGCTGTGACTGCCAAAACTGTCACCGTCTTTGGTTACCGGTGAATCCGGTAGGAATCTGAACTCGGTCGCTTGGCTGGTCTCATCAGACATGTGTCACCTCGAAATTCGGTTTCCGTTTTCGTCGTAGTCCTGGCTACATCAATGCCCACCCACAATCAATAATTCCAGCACAGAAAATTACCGCCGGTAACCAAACAGAAATCGGTCCCCAGAAGTGCCAGCCCGTAGATGGACGAACGTGTATTATATTGAATAAAGCAAACGGCATGCCACTACATATCCACATTTCCTAAATATCAATTTATATAGAAGTTCCATTCGTTACCTCTTAATCTGCTGAAATACCTCGGATACATACGGACTGTTGCCTATTTGGGCTTCCTGAAGTAGGATTTCCAGTGATTTCAGGACCTTATCGGCGAAACAGGATTGGCATGAGAATTTCACGCAGAACTAGCGGCGGACGGGGTGAGTACGAAATCAGCGAGAATACGCCCTCGGGGCTGACGCCTCATGATATTGTTGAACTTCGGCTCTCACTAGACTTGGGCCACGGCCTTTCCCTTGATACTGGCTGCGTCTTGCGTCATGCCCAAGGTAAATTCAGACTCCGAATGATCAGACCTGATGCGGAGATGCAGCTACACAGGCAACTTGTAGCAGCACTGCTACTGCCCGAAGCCATCCGTGCCAATGCAACGATGGGTGGCGGAATGCCAATCATTCAGAAAGGCCGCTACGCCATCGAAACCGTGGAAATCGCCTCTGTTCGTCGGCTGGAAAATCAGGCCACGCTCGAAGTAGCTGAAGTTATTCTCGCAAATGCTGATCACGCAGCAGAAGAACTCCATCTTGAAAGAAGAGTTGCGGGACTTACTCGGCTCTGGCAGGAAACGGATAGGCTACCTCAAGAAATCCGCAACTTACTGAAACAACACGAAAATCTTTTGCAATCTGGCGACCCACTTAAAAAAGATGCCGAACAGCTGATTCGCGACCTTCAGTCCATTTTGTCTGACCAAGCCTCTGACCTGGGAATTCCCTACAACGAATACACCGATGCCTTGCCACCGCTTTTAGAACTTTTGGACGTTCAAATTGCTGAACCGACAATTCGGGTTGGCGACATCGACCCAGAACAGGTTGAACTCCGAAGGCGAACGGCTAGGGAATGGAAAAAATGGGCTTCACACCGGGGCACAGAAAGCGCCCGTTTCCGAGCCAGAGTGCGTGACGCCTATGATTCCACGTGCTTGGTCTGCGGAAAGAAATATCCTCCCACCGAATTCAACAGGGTCCCGGGCGTGGACGCCGCACATATTCTACCATGGGCAGATTATGAACTGGACCGAACCGACAACGGTATATGCCTATGCAAGCTCTGCCACTGGGCATTCGACGAGGGAATTATTGTTGTCAGCCATGCTGAGGGCCGATATTTCGTTGAGGTGTCATCGAATGCCCGTGAAGAAATAGCCATTAGCGACAAAGACTTCAGCCTCGAAGTATTTGAGCTGATGTCAGGACCTGTACCAGAGGCCCGGCTTCCCTGCAATCCCAAGGACCGACCTAACCCAACATTCCTTGAAGAACTTCAGCAGAACTAGCAACATCATCCATTGCATCACGTTTTTTCAGCAGCAGCTTTATCCTGCCAGCTAACCATTTCGCGACATCTACGGTGACAGCATTTCCAACCGAGTGATATCTTAGAGAGTCCAGATCATCAGCATCCCCAATGGCCTCTTTAGGAAGTGTCCAGTTTGAAGGGAAACCCTGGATAGCTTCGCCTTCATTTGGCGTCAACCTTCTGACTCTCCCTTCTGGATATGAAATGTATGTCCTACTCCAATCGGTGCCTGTATGCCTAGCTGAACAAGCATAAAAACAGTAAGCAAGACCTTGCACTACCGGCCCTTTGACAATATCTCCAAAGCTTTTCTTAAAGGGGGAAACAGATTTCTTCCCATCCTGTCTGCCCTTGAGATTATTCCTCTTGCGGCATTGGGGCTCAAAAAGTATTTCTCCGACAGCTCGCCAGTCTCTATAACATCCAACAATATAGACTCTTTGACGCGACTGGGGGACTCCGAAGTTCTTGCTGTTAAGCACGCGCCATCCGACAGCATACCCGAGTTCGGCCAACGTTCGAATAACGATTTGGAAGTCTCTTCCTCCATGGGAAGAGAGGAGGCCTGGAACGTTCTCGAGGAGAACAATTCGGGGCAAATACTCCTCAATTCGCTTAGCAAAGTCATAAAAGAGGCCAGATTGTTTCCCTCTAAGCCCAGATCTTGGCCCCATTCTTGCAACTGAGACGTCTTGGCAGGGGAATCCTGCGGCCCACACTTCTGCGTCTGGGACTTCTTCATGGCTCACCTTTCGAATGTCTTCAGACTTGGGAATTTTTGGCCAGTGCTGCTTGAGAATCCTATTACAAAACTTGTCAATTTCACATTGATAAACGACTTTGAAGCCAACCCGCTCAAACCCTAGGTCAAAGCCGCCTATGCCAGAAAAAAAGGAAGCAAGTCGATAGGGTGATTTCTTGCCACCTGAAGACTTAAGCGTTAAAGGCTTTTTCGATGATTTTTTTGAGGCGTTTTTCATCTTTACATTGGCAGGCCCAGACCACGACAGGCTTCCAGCCCGCTTGCCTGAGCAATCGCCTGTTGCTCCTATCTCGCACCTTATTTCGGTCGAGTTTTTTGCTCCAATACTCAGAGTTACTCTTGGGCCTGCGACCATCCTTGCAATTGTGGCTATGCCAAAAACAACCATTTACTAAGATTGCCACCTTATGTCTTGGCAAAACAATATCAGGTTTTCCTGGCAGATTGTTAACGTGTAACCGAAAACGGTATCCCATTCTATGAAGCAACCGACGAACCGTTAGTTCAGGAGCTGTGTCTTTTGACTTTATGCTAGCCATTATTTGGCTGCGTCGTTCAGCCGACACCATATCCGTCAACGTTTTCTCCTTAGTGTGCCTTCAAAAAGAGGCATTCGCAAGGGAGGCCTTGTATAGTTGAAAAATCGACGTATCCGATCGACATCTTCGTCAGTGAAAACACGCCATCCATTTCGATCTCGAGCGACTTCCTCAAGACGGCCATCAAGCAGGCAACGCTTTAAAGTGATTGGTGCAATACCAACCATTCTGGCAACTTGGCTCAATCGATATCGACTCATTCCCTACCCGTATCAACCCGTATCACTTCTCGTATCAAGGTGTATCATAAGCAACTGCTTGATAAAAACAAGGCACATCTCTATCTATCGCCGGAAAGGTACACGCACTTATAGCCCCTCTAATCTCCTCACTGTTGGATTTACGCCGCTAATGCATTGCCCACGATAAACAGCGTCTATCGCCCGGCCGGGCAGTTCCGCCTAATTGATACCGGGCTGCTGCAGATAATGTCTTATCGGGTAACGTCGGGCTGGCTCAAGCCGTTCGTCTGCCTGAGTACTTGGCTGGGCTCCGCTAAACCCGAGGCTGAGAAGTTGTCGCTACGATTCGCGGATTTTCGGCATTAGGCGTGACGGCTGGACTTCAAACGCCTTGGCCAGAGCTTCGATTGTTTCCAAACGAGCCGACCGCCCTCCCCGTTCGATAAGGCTGATGTGAGTTCGATGCAAACCGGCTGCGTCAGCCAACTTCTCTTGAGTCATCCCCTTAGACACCCTAAGCGAACGAACTTTCTCCCCGAATTTTATGACGAAGCAACTTTCCATCGGCTGGAGAGAATGACCGGAACCGGACGATATGACCACAGACAATGCGCCACATGCCAAAAAGGGCTTCGGATGGAAAAACTAATCCACAAGGATTTCCATGATGGGCAGCTTACAGCCCTTCTGCCAACTCGTGCTTCGCCGCCTGACTTTGTAGCCTATTGGTCGGACCTGTATCACGATCCCCGCGAAGAACTCTATCTGGAAAACATCGGCAAACCGCTGACACCGGATCGGGTGAGAGCCTTGTACTTTTGGAAAAATGGCGGGAAGCTATCGAAGATAAAAAGCCAGTCGGTCGAACAAAACTACGTACAGCGAATCAAAGAAGCTGAAACTCTGCCGCCAAAAACTTCCGCTGTAACTTTCCTCGATACTTTTGCCACAGGCGGTGCGATATGGCGGCTGTTCTGGTTGCACTGCTGGCAGCCGAATCGGTATCCGATTTACGATCAGCACGTACACCGGGCGATGACCTTTATCGAGCAGGGAAAAACAGAAGAACTGAACGACTGTAACGACAAAGAAAAAATATCCATGTATCTAAATCAATTCCTGCCCTTCAGCCGCAAGTTTAAATCTATTCAGCCGCGAACTGTTGATCGGGCTCTTTGGGCTTACGGCAAATTCCTCAAGACCTATCGAATAAACAGCATGCCTGCTACCCGCGAAAATGGCGTCTAACGCATTGATGCACTTAAAACCGGCGAAGACACTGGAAACGCATGGAAAGCTTCGCATAAACCAGTCTCGTATAAACTCACGCCTTATCAACGGCATTAGCTCGCTACACGAACGCCCAGCATAACTTTCCAAAGGGAGTATTTGGTTATAACGGCAGACAGTGCTTGACCGCATGTGCTTTTCATCGGCAGAAAGTGGAAGTCTTTTTTAGGTGGGTTGTTGTTGTGACTAAAATCGTCGAACTGACTCTTTAGCTTAGATAACAACTGCATTCTCGATATACGACCTGAGCTGTTCATAGTCAAAGAAAACAGAGGCATAGCAACTATTTCGCTTCCTGTAATCATTCAACATCCGCATCTACTCTTGTGTTGTATGTCATAAGCCGATTGCAGAAGTGGCTGCAGTGTTAGTTGCATTTCTCGTACATTATCATAAGGCCGTGGTAGGAGGCACTCGTTGTCCATGCGGACCATTACGTCCCTGGGCTTACACTTGGACTCGGTCTTCAGCCAGTCCCGGGCCAGTTGTGCTTCTAGCCCGTTACCGCCCATCGCGTGGTAGCGTAGCAGAGAGAACCCTGTGCGGTAGTCGTCATCGTACGCCAAGCCTCCTTTGCTGGTGCGAATAACGCGAGGCGGCAACACTCGACGCCTCCCCGCAAACCTTCTGGCCAATGCCCTGGGGTCAATCCACTCAAGCACGAGCCGCTTTCGCCAGAAGCTGCAGAAATCAAAGGACAACAGGTTACTGAAGAACTCAACGCCCTGCTGCTTAACGTGCGGACTGCCGTTACTACGCCATTCAACGTGCACACAAGGCAAACGAGCAACCTTGGAGTACAGATCACTGTAGACGACCAGTTTGGATGTACTCCACGACTTATCGCCAGTGTACTTTGTCGTGTACTTGTAGTGGGCAATCTCCATTCCGTTCCATAACTTGACCAAGTGACGACATATGAATTGGCCCAGTACCTCGGCTTCCCAACTCTTTTCTACGCACAGGTCAAGAGCGACATGAAGCTCGTTGATTAAGTACGACTCGTCGCCGTAAATCATGTCCAGAAGAGCAATGGACGCATTCGATGGCCCGTGCAGTTCAAGTCGGCAAGGTAGTTTCTTGCCCCGTATGGGCTTCGTTCTGGTTGTGACTTTCAAATGTCGACACAGTTCTCGCAGGCGACTGACTTCGGGGGCGTCAGGGGGTCGGCTTACCCGCACGGCTATCGTGTCGAAGTAAGGTAGCTTGCCTACAAGTTCAGGGAGATTGGTATCGTACATATCTTCGTCCTTTAGTATCGTTGAGATGCTTACCTGGCTTTACGCCTCAATCAACTGCACCCGCTCAGCCCCATTAACAATTCGCCGCAGGAGCGTTGTCTTGCCTGTCTTCTGCGATTGACGCGGTTCGGGGTTATCCTGGCTTGTATGCTTTCGTAATCCTTGGCCGTTAATCCAATCCACCAACTCTTTCAGCGGATAACGCACGGCATGCCCGTTGATCTTGATGTAAGGCGGTCCGCCGCCTGTACACCGTCGCTTCTGAAACCAGTACCGGCTCATCCCTGAAATCCGGGCCGCTTCCTTTTCGTCAATAAATCTATCCATTATTCACTTCCTTTGATTTTCTTCCGCAAACCTATAGCTCTCTTTTCTAAGAAGAAGTTTGCGATAATATTCATTGGCTCTTTTAGTTTTTCTGAGGTGGTTATAACGTAGCCCAAAGTCACGTCCCCATTTGATTTAAAGCTGTGATTTAGTAATGCCTTTAAATTCGGATACGACACCAATTCATCTGCGTGAGTGGCAAAGGTCCTTCGCAAATCGTGCTGAGTAAACCCAACCCCTGATTTCGCCTTTATTAGCTGGGCAACATCCCTGGGTTCAGAAAAATGCTTTTTCCCGCCTACCGACCTGGCGCTTGGAAATATCCATTCGCTTCCCATATCCTTAGATTTTTCGTAACGACGCCTAAGCAGCTTCATCAGATGGTCAGGCATTGGCAGGACATGTTCTTTTCTGTTTTTAGTTTTCTTAATTGTTATTTCTTTGCAATCCAAGTCAGTACGCTTAAGAGTCAACTCTGCGGCCTCATTACGCCTTAGCCCTGTAAACAACAGAAATTCAAGATAGTCGCAGCCAACTTCACTTGACGGCAATATGCCCTCATTTCGAACTTCCTCGTGAGCCTTGAACCAACGGGGTAGCTGATCCCTTTTGATAAAATTCTTGCGACGCTGAACTGGAAACCACTCGCGGCTAAGAACTGAAACCGGATTCGACTCAAGCCATTTTCTCTTAACCGCGAACCCGAGCATTGAACTCAAAGTCCGCATAGCCCCATTTGCAGATGCCTTCTTGTCCGATTTGCCTTCATCTCCGATTCGGATTTTTCGATGCCTGTCCCAGATATCATCTCCGGTAATTGATGCAATTGGCCTGTCGAGCCAATCTTTTAAATCTTTATTTATATACCTGCGATATTCTCGAAGGGTATTCGTCACCAATCTTGCCTTTTTGTCAGAGCAGAAATCTTTACACAATTGCTTTAGTGTAATTTGTTCAGCTTTAGCTTTTTGAGCAGCTTCAACCTGCCGGAGTTGCTCCTCGCGTGGATCTTCACCGTCTGACATCCTAAGTATTAGCCGCTTGGCCCTCTCACGAGCTTGATATGCGGTTAGTAAACCATCCCTGCCGATTGTTAGGCGACGCTTCCTTCCGCCCGATCCTCTGACCAACCGTTCTGCAAAATATGTTATTGTATTTGTGCCGACCCGAAGGCCGAAACCCGGCAGGTCAGAGTCATAGAAATACTGCTGGCCTGCACCCGTGTATTTTAATTGGCTAACGAAGCTTTGATTAATTCGATGCGGGCCTTCGGGCCTGTCGTATTGACGCATGAATTTATTAAACTTTTCCGGTTCTATTTTTTTCCGGCTCATAGCAGCCTCCTACCTTGGTTTAACTCTACCTTCATATATACTGTCGGGCCTAACTAGATTCACATGGTTTGGAGGTAATTTGCCCATCTGGACATCTTTAGTAGTAGCATAGTAGCACCTTTTTTATCATCAGCAAGAACTAAAGATCGCCTACACTGCATTCTATTCCTTTATTTTCCATGACTTACGATACTATTGAAAAAGGCTTTCAAGTTTTTTAATACTGATATAGTATCAGCTGGTTTATATTCTTTTGAACACTCCCAGATCGCATTTGAAGCTAAGTAGCTGCAGGTATTCACTGATATATTTCGGGTGCGAATTACCCTTGAATCTGCCCGATTAGGCTAGGGTAGCTTTCGTTGAAGCCTGAGCTACAGCTATGGTGAGATGGACGGCCGGCTGAAATCGGTTAGTAGCTGGATAGTAGCTACCTTGACTTCCAAAGCTATCCAAAGCAAGGTCGAACCGTCCAAGATAGGAGCCTGTAGAAAAGGCACTTAGAGCAAGTGTTTACAAGGCTGGACAAAGCAATCAAAACCTTCGGGCTCTAACTCTTAATCAGCGGGTCGAAGGTTCGAGTCCTTCGCGGCGTATTGGTAGAACCAACGAAGGCCACATGGTTTATGCAACCTTGTGGCCTTGTGTGTTTTCGATGGTGATATATCCAGGTCAGCTGAGATCTTACAAGATTGTTTCGCGAAGCTGTGCCGCCTGGACATCTCTTTGGCTGATAACACCAATCAATGCGCCGTCTTCAATAACGGCAAGGTGGCGAATATGTGACTCATCCAGAACACGAGCACACTCGCAGATCTCGTCACTGAGGCTACAGCTCTTTACCGGTAACGACATTACCGCCGAAAGCTGCGTACTGGCTGGATCTTTATGCTCAGCCACTATACGACGAAGCAGATCGCGCTCAGTGAAAATCCCTACCGGCTTTCCGCCTTCGCGAACGATTACCGAGCCGGCATTTGCATGGGCCATCAATTCAGCGGCCTCAAGCACGGTCGAGTCTGAATCTAGCACAAGGACGTTCGGACCCTTAACCATCAGGATGTCTTCAACAGTTTTCATGATACTTTCCCTCACCAAGTTTTTTTCTTTGAGCCTATTTTGTTTATACGGTTGCTGCGGCCCGAGGCTTGACTAACGCAGCAATCAAGGATCCTGCAATCTTTTCCAAAGGTACGACATGCTGAACTGCACCAGCTTCGGCAGCCTCCCTTGGCATTCCGTAGACAACACAACTGTCTTTGTCCTGGCCGAATGTCATCGCGCCGGCGTCCCTCATAGCCAATAACCCCTGTGCTCCATCAGCACCCATACCGGTCAAAATAACACCCACTGCATTAGCTCCGGCCTGCGAAGCAACGGAATGGAACAACACATCAACGCTAGGCCTTTGATGGTGAACTGGCGGACCTGTTTTTACCTGGACGAAATAACGTGCACCGTTACGCAGCAGGGCCATGTGGAAATTACCTGGAGCAATCAAGGCTGTGCCCGGAACGAGCATCTCGCCATCAATAGCCTCACGTACCTCCAATGCACAAAGATCGTTAAGTCGTGCAGCAAAACTATGGGTAAATTGTTCGGGCATGTGCTGAACGATAACGATACCTGGCATGCCTGGGGGAAGGTTTATAAGAACTTCCTCGACAGCGCGCGTTCCGCCAGTCGATGCCCCTATCGCTAAGATTTTGTGAGTAGTTTCAGTAAGTATGCTGGCCGATGGTGCACTGCTCCGCGAGACAGGCTTTAGCGAGGTGACAGCAGATACTTTTGCCAGCGAAGCCGTACGGATCTTTTCGATCAGTTCCACGGACACATCGGCCACCGTGTACGAAGAGCCCGGCTTGCCGATGACATCGATGGCACCCAGTTCCAATGCCTTAAGAGCTGTTTGAGAGCCCTTTGGCGTAAGAGAACTAACTACGATTACCGGCATGGGGTGATATCTCATTAGCTTGCCAAGAAATGTCAGTCCATCCATACGAGGCATTTCCAGATCAAGCGTGATCACGTCAGGCTGCAACTGCACGATCTTATCCCGCGCAACATAGGGGTCAATTGCGGTGCCGACGACTTTAATATCGCTGGCTTTGGAAAGCTGATCGACCAGTACCTTTCGGACCACTGCCGAATCATCGACTACCAGTACCTTAATCATTGGTCAGGTATCCTTATTAAATTTCTACGGGAACGGCCTTGTCGGTATAAAGTGCCAACTCAGCCATGCCGGAATCCAGATACAACTTGACCGAAGCATTCGCTTGGGTCTGCGATTTGGATTCCTGTAACTTAATAATCTGAGGACCCTCTACATCAAAAACCGCCTCGACCCCCGCGATTTTCGGAAGAAGGTTTCCGCAGATTACATTCAACAATTCCTTCAGCGCATCGACCCCATGATCATGCAATGCATCTTCACCGGGTTCCAGACCCAGCATATTTTCGGCAAGTTCAGGCAACATTTCCGCATTTACCGTCATGATCAATTGCCCGCCAAACGGGCCTGAGAATTCTACGCTGACTGTGGTTGTTTCTTCGGCGACGGTCCCGTCGTCGGGCTCCGGCATTGAAAGCATGAATGCCAGTGATCCGAACGTACTCTCAGCCACGTTATATAAAATATTGTTAAGTTCTTTGCTCATCACAGATCCTCGTAATCTCCAGGACTATCTGGCAAATGGTCTCAGGACTGAAGGGCTTATGGATGAAGCTCACGCCTTTGTCTATCAAACGGTCAATGCGTGTCTTACTGCCCTCGGTTGAGACAACTACGATTGGCAGGTCTTTCCACTCATCCTGAGCCCTGACGTGATCGATCATCTCCTCGCCGTTCATTACAGGCATGTTAATGTCGACCAGCACCAGATCGATCCAGTTCTCAGCCAGGAGATCAAGGCCTTCCTGCCCATTGGCTGCCTGATGAATTTCGTCTAAAGGCACGCTAGACATCTTGAGCATCTTGATAATCATCGCTCTGACAACTTTGCTATCGTCAACAACCAGTATGTTTAAAGACATAGTTCTGTCCTCCAGTTACGAAGGCACCCATCAGTTAATTGTGATATTAGAGTACTTTTCATTTCAAACTCGATTCATACCATTAGTGGTACTTGCTTACCTTGTACGCTCAGCCAGACCTTTCCGGAACCTATTTCCAGATACATGGTCCGTGGTATTGTTCCCGCTACGTCCTCTGCCTCAGTCAGCACGCCATTCTTCCATAGGATTTTCTTGAATACCGTGTAGTTTCTTTTACCTATCTCAAATTTATCCTCGCCGTGGTTCTGAATGTTGGCGCCGCCGGCAACGGTAACTTTCAGCCGCCTCTTTTCACCACCGGCGTCATAGATAGCCCTGAACAACGCCGGAACACCCGTATCGACAAACATAGATGGATTGGCCAGGGCCTTTTCTGGACTGATTTTCGACATCGGAAGCATAACATGCAAAAGCCCGCCAACCCCAACGACCGGGTCGTGAACTGCAATGCCAAGGCAACTTCCCAGTGCATGGGTGACGATTATGTCCCCAGGCTGGGAAACCACCTTCATATCAGCCACACCTACAATGTGCTTCACGGAAAACTCCCACTAACGATTTAAGACTTCTGATAAACCGTCGGCTGGACGTATTTAAAGTTGTGATTAATACCTGTCAGGCTCTCGGAATGTCCCAAAAACAGGACCCCACCCGTACGAAGAATCTGCTCAAAACGCTGGACAACCATTCCCTGAGTCTGCTTATCGAAATAGATCATTACGTTTCTACAGAAAATGACGTCAAAAGGCCCCTTCATTGGCCAGGACTCCATGAGATTAAGCCGGCCGAATGTGATCAAATTCCTCGCTACTGGGGAAATCTGGTAATGACGCGAATCTCTACCACCTTGGTGGACGAAGTAACGGCTGCGAAGTGAGCTGGGCACGGTATCAAAACGTGTATCATCATAGATTCCCGCTTTGGCCGTAGCCAAGACAGCCGTGGAAATATCGGTCGCCAGTATTCGAACATCCCAGCCAGACACACGGGACATCGCTTCACAAATCGCGATTGCAATTGAGTAGGGCTCTTCCCCGGAGGAACAGCCTGCCGACCAGATGCGAATAGTTTTGTCGGTACTCTTGCGAGCAATCAGGGAAGGTATGATCCTTTCGGAGAGGTGCTCGAAGTGCGAAGGCTCACGGAAAAAGCTCGTAAGATTCGTCGAAAGAGCATCCAGCATCGCTACCAACTCATCCTGGCCAAACTCACCCTGGAGGTAATCAAGGTACTGATCAAAACCACGAAGTTTCAAGTGCCGAAGCCTTTTGTTCAAACGGGCCCTGACCAGTTCCTTCTTGCCATCGTGCAGATTAATCCCACAGAGGGATTTTACCATGCTACTGATGGTGTTGAACTGTTCGGTAGTCAATTCATCGGATTGTAAGGCCACCTCAATCATGTCTTTCCTCCGTTGCTCTCCATTTAGCAGGATTGATTGCAAGCTCCTGCCAGACAAGCCAGGCCAGGGCTCTAAGGCCCACAAAACCACGATGAAGTCTTTCGACACACATCGCAGAGCGTCTCCACCGTTTCCGGCGAGAAACAGACTCCCCAGCCATCAAAATCACTTGATGACCGGGGCAAAGAACATCATCGTCTCCTGGAGACGCCCAAAGCTCGCCACCCGGAATACGCAGGTTACCCGAAGGTGTCTGTATTTACTTCTCGTCTTGATCGCTATTGGCGATGTCTTTGATCTGGCTGACTTCCGTGCCCGAAAGGACCTTTTCAATATCCAGCAGGATCGTAACTTGGCCGCCGACCTTGCCCATACCGAGGATGAAACCAGTCTCGACGTCGCTACCAAACTCAGGTGCGTCTTCGATTTCCTCGGTAGCGATATCCAGAACTTCCGAAACCTTGTCGACAACGACACCCATCTCGATGTTGCCAACATTGACAACGATGATGCAGGTCTCCTCGGTCTGATCGATTTCCTCGAGGCCGAACTTCAAACGAAGATCGATAACGGGAATCACCTTTCCGCGAAGATTGATTACGCCCTTGACAAATTCAGGCGTCTGAGGAACTGAGGTAATCGACATGATGCCGAAGATCTCACGTACCTTGAGAATCTCCAGGCCGTACTCCTCGCCGGCCAACTCGAAGGTGAGATACTTGCCGGCCAGGTCATTGACGGCCCGCAGAGTCTCAACTGTACTTTCTGATACTGTCATGTTATTGCTCCTTTAAAATCTGCCTTTTTGCTGTTTGTGAAATCTCGGATCGACCCGGGGTCGTTCCGTTTGTTCTGCGTTTATGCAGCTACTCCAGCTGCTGGTTCCGTTACCAATTTCATTAATCCAGCGGCATCGAGGATCAGTCCCACCCGGCCATCGCCGAGAATCGTACCGCCTGCAACACCTGGGATATGTCCCATGTACTCACCGAGAGACTTGACCACGCACTGCTGCTGGCCTAGCAATTCATCTGCCATCAATGCAAACCGCTTGCCCTCGTTATCGATGATAATCAACAAACCATCGGTGAGCTCGGTAACCGCTTCGGGGATTGAGAACATCTCGTGCAGCCTGAATATCGGCAGCAGATCGCCACGAAGCATTACCATCTCTCCACGACCACTGACCGTTGAGATTGCGTCCTTTTCAGGCCGGAAGCTGCGCTCGATTGAAACTGTCGGCAGCAGGAACATCTGCGTACCAACCCGCAACAGCATCGCGTCGGTTATTGCCATCGTCAGTGGCAGGCGAATAGTGAATTTGCTTCCCTGTCCAACAGTCGAGGCGATCTCGATCCGGCCTCTGAGAGACTCAATGCCTCTCCTGACGACATCCATGCCGACACCTCGACCCGATATGTCGGTAACCTTTTCCGCGGTGGAAAAACCGGGATTAAAAATGAAGCTGAAAATTTCACTGTCTGTGGGTATCTTATCCGGCTGGACGAGCCCTTTTTCGATTGCCTTGGCGAGAATCTTTTCGCGATCGAGGCCCTTCCCGTCATCGGAAAGCTCGATCACCACATTGCCTGCCGAGTGAGATGCACGAATCTTGACCGTTCCTGTGGGGCTCTTGCCTGCGGCGGTACGTTTATCTGCAGTTTCGACACCATGATCCACTGCATTTCGAATCATGTGTACCAGAGGATCATTGAGAGCTTCGACCATGTTCCGATCGATCTCAGTATCCTCTCCGTCGGTTACATACTGGACCGACTTGCCGGCCTTTTTGCCTAAGTCTCTTACCAATCGAGCCATTTTCTGGAACGTCGGCTTGAGCGGGACCATACGAAGGGCCATGGTCAGGTCCTGAAGCTGGCGGATGATCTTGGCTGCTTGAGTGACATTTCGGGTCAACCGATCATGCTGGCCATCTGTTACCACGGGATCTTGCGAAACCATTGAGTGACCGATAACCAACTCGCCAACCATATTGATCAGGCTATCAAGCCTGGCGGTTCCAACGCGGATAGTGCCTTCCGAGACGTTCTTCCCCTGCTTTTGCTGGGTCCGCAGCGCCTGGGCGACATCAGTAGCCTTGGCAGCTCCCTGCTTGACGAGGGTTTCACCAATCAGCTCTCCAGCCTGGGTCGCAACTGCCTGTTCAACGTCCTGCGGATCGACCTTACCTTTACCGACCAGGATTTCGCCCACTCGCATCGGCTCGACATCTGCATCTTCAGTAACACCTGCAGCGGATGGATCTTTCAGAATCTCCAGTAAGTCAGACAGATCATCCGGGACGGGAAGTTCCTCGCCGGGCTGGGCATCAGTCAGGGCCTCAATCATAAACTTGAGGGCATCACAGGACCTAAGGGCCAGGTCTGCATAACCGCCCGTGATCTTTAACTCGCCATCTCTGGCTCGGTCCAGGAGGTTCTCAGACAGATGTGCTACCGATTGGATTTGATCCAGACCTAAGAAGCCCGAAGAACCCTTGATCGTATGGAAGGCCCTGAAGATCGTGTTGACCACTTCAACATCGTCGGGACTCGATTCAAGATCCAACAGGGCCGACTCAGCACTGACCATGTGGTCCATACATTCGAGAACATATTCTTTGAGAATTTCATCATCAGTATCGGCCGGAAGAATGGTGGATATTTCCGCAGGTGCAACTTCCAGAGCCTCTGGCTCGTTAGTAATTGCCTCAGGTTCAGCAGCTTCTACGACAGGCTCGTCAGTTACTTCAGACAAAGCCTCGCCGCCTTGGAGGGCTCTCAGCGAGATAGCTGCCTGTTCGAGTGACGGACCTTTGCTCCCGACAGCCTCGCCGGTCAGCCAGCCACGAACTGCTGCCAACCCGTCGGCAACAGCACTTATGACATTATCTGGATCCTCAGCCGAGCCGGCATGAAGTGCCTGGACTGACTCAAGAATAAGACCCAATAACCCAGTAACCGAATCCGGCGAAGCAGCAAGTGCACCAAAGACCTCTTCGGCGCCCATGCCGATCTCAACTACCGCGTCCTTATCGGTGTGGTCTAAGAATACAAGCTTTGCAACTAAGCCTTCGAGAATATCTGTTGTTGTCTTGTCTTTCGGCATAATTAGACTTCCTAGAGCCTTAAGTCCAGGCGGCTTCGTTTA
>SDBV01005102.1_pt1 | contig 18633 bp, 21 predicted proteins | sample 2277081 | NCBI WGS metagenome assembly SDBV01 (sample SAMN10402039, study PRJNA504765) | marine sediment metagenome | isolation source: marine sediment core GS10_PC15, 223 cmbsf | place: Arctic Ocean: Southern Knipovich Ridge | collected 2010 | reverse complement strand
CTTTCCGAAAAAATGTTGTAACGGATTGATGAGTTGCTTTGTGAGACATTACAACTTTTCATTATTAAAAAACGCTCATCTAAATCACTCCAAAACAACCTTGCTGTTCAGCCAGTCTGCCCGCAGTTTTTCTTCCTCTTCTTTGATTTTGATAGAGAATTTTTCTTTTGGAATGATCTTGTGTTGATTGTCTTCCTTTAGCTTAAAGCTGGCTTGCTTCAATTTCCCGAAGTGTGAAAATGAGATATCAATCTCATCATCAATTTTCCTGGTGCCTATGATGAAATTTAACTCCGGATAACTTGTTACTGCTTGATCATCAATTGATAATATCAAATCGCCTTTATTTAAACCTGCCTCATACAAGGCGCTTTCAACCAGTGGTTGGGAAATCAACGTGGCAGTATCTCCCTCAAATTTCAATCTAACAAAACCGAGACTTGGTTTTCCCGGATTCTTTTTGATCAACCTGTATCCTGATTTGTCAAACAGACTTTCAAAATCCGGCAACTCATTGCCATAAATGTAGTCTTCAAAAAACTCCGCTGCAAAATCGCTATCGTCACATACTTCAGCTAGTGTAGTTTGCAGATCGGTGTGGGTATAAGGAATTTCTTGTTGCCCATATTTTATCCACATCGCTTTCATAAAGTCATCCAACGATACATTTTCAAACTCTGTGTGAAGAGACAGATCGAGAGCCAGCGCAATGATTTCTCCATATACGTAATAGGTGATAAATGTATTCGAAAAATTGACCTCATCATTATTGGCGGCATTATCAGTATATGGAGCCATTTCACTCATGTGGATGGGAGATCCGTATTTCCAACCGGGTGCATTCAGCAGATAGTTGATTTTATTTCCCAACGAATTAATATATTGATCTTTGCTAAGTATTCCTGCTCTGCAAAGAGCTAAATCACCATAATAGCTGGTAAATCCTTCTCCAAACCACAACTCACCACACATATTGGCTTTGGTAAAATCAAAAGGTTCTAGAGATGCTGGCCGAATGCGCTCCATATTCCAGACATGGAAAAATTCATGCGAAACGGTGCCAATCAATCGATTTTGATTCCCGGCCAATGAAACCCGAGAAGTGACCATAGTGGAATTTCTATGCTCCATTCCATCGCCATAAAAGCCCGGGCCATAACTACAAAGAAATGTATAAGCGCTATCCCGGAAGGAAGGAAACTCACCGAAAATTTCCTTTTGCTCTTTCAACACTTTTTTAGTCATATTGACAAATTGAAATATTTCATCGTTGCCGGCATCCGAATTAATAGCCATTCGGATATGCTGTTTATTGCTTGTGCCGACATCAAATGCTTTCATAGAGAAATCAGATAAAATACATGGACTATCCATGAAGTATTGAAGGTCGGGAGCAGCATATATATTTTGAATGCTGTCGAGTAAGGTTAACTGAGTAGCTATTTTCCATTGGCTTTTATCAGGCAAATTAAAAATGACCTTAATTGGAATATGATCCATACCCTTAATCCACAGAAAAGTAGCAGGCGTATTTAAGTTGGCAAAGTCAGCATCTATTCCAGAATAGGTGCCATCTGCATGATTGGCATAAAGCGTATAACTGACATTTAAGGTATTGTTAATCCCGGATAATTTCCAGACATCCGGTTCGCTTTTTTTGATCGTGACATCAGCATTGTCATCATCGTAAGCTTTTAAATTATACACGTTTTTACCGAAATCATGAACTGCATATCTTCCGGGAGAGGATTTACTCATGACTGCTGTCAATTCATTGGCTTGAATGCCCTCTAATCTAATTGAAATTTCGGCTTCATGATGTACAGCATTAGGAAAGTAAATACGATAGGTGACCGTGTCTTGTGAAAGCGACGGATGTAAAAGAGTGAGCGAAAGTATAAAAAGCAAAGTTGCCTTGTTCATGATTGGTCCTGATTTTAGATTGACGGGCAATTATTTGATTAATTCATGTTTATAAATACTCGTTTATTTTTTCTTCAGAAAGTCACTGTTTATTAATGCCTTAGTGAAGCTTTTGGTTAACTCACCTGCACGATCCTCTTCTGATTCAGCATTTTTAATGGTGGCATCAATTTGATAGATTAGTGATTTATCACTTGCGTCAAAAAGATTTGCTTCCACTACAACAGTTTGTTGGCTTTGATAGGACCAGCTGTACACATTATAATAAGTATCAATATAATTGAAAAAATAATTATGCTGGTTGTACATGTCAGAAATGTATCTGTCTGAGGTAGTGTATCTTTCCTTAGAACTCATATCCTTTAATCGCATCGTTATTACACCATCAATATTTTTTTCGCTTATCAATTCCAGGATTTCCTCTTTTGTAAATAAATCCGTTTTCTCTTTATCTACATTGATACTGCTGAAGGTGTTGTATCCTTTTTCTCTCAAGCGATACGATAATTCCTGTTCATACATTGATCGTGCATCATAATTTTTGGTCATGGCGATAATCAATATCCGATCCAGTTTGGCAGTGGATGGGTTGGGCTTCGATTTTTGAACCGAAACCGTGGAACAACTAAACGTAACAAGAATAAAAATTAACGGAAGAAGAGATTTGTATAGAATCGTCATTGTGTTGGTTTATTATCAAAGAAATATTTTTCAATTGCTGTAAATATCAGTAATAAGAAGCACTTTTATTGTGATTTCTACATTATTTATCATTACTAAGCTATTAATTAGTGTCTGAACGGAAACTCTTCAAAATTAGAAATGTTTCTTTTGGCGATATTTTCATTTTTCTCAACTCGCTGATGCTCAGACATCACCGAATTTCAAAAAAGAAAAATCTCATTCAAAATAATTCATTTCATAAAATTCGACAGTTTCCATTCAGGCACTAATTATAAATTAGACTTAACTGATATTTTTCATATCAATTCTGAATTAATACTATATTTTTGCCTCATTGTTTTGAAAATGAAATTATATGTATCGAGTTAGCTGTTTATTCCTATTGCTTTTATTATTTATATCGAAGGTAAATGCTCAAAAGATTAATGCGGATTATACTTTAAATATTCAGGAAGTTGAAGACCCTATTGTTATTGACGGGGAGTTGAATGAGGCAACCTGGTCGAATGCGGCTGTGGCTAAAGATTTTTTCATGGTGCTCCCAATGGATACCAGTCATGCACAGGCCCGAACTGAGGTACTGATGGCTTATGATGAAAATGCATTTTATCTGGTGGCAATTTGCTATGATGATTTGCCTGGCGGCTATATAGTTGAATCGTTACGCAGGGATTTTTCTTTTGGTGGCAACGATAATTTTCTGGTATTCATTGATCCTTTCGATGATCAGACCAATGGGTTTACTTTTGGAGCAAATGCGGCAGGCGCCCAGTGGGATGGAATGATGTACGGTGGGAGAAGTGTGAATTTGAATTGGGATAATAAGTGGTCATCCAAGGTTAAAAATTATGATGATAAATGGATTTTTGAATGTAGAATCCCATTTAAGACGATGCGTTATAAAAAAGGCATTACGCAGTGGGGGATCAATTTTAGCCGTCTTGATCTGAAGCTAAATGAAAAATCGTCCTGGACTCCAGTGCCAAGGCAATTTCCTACCGCCTCTCTGGCCTATACCGGAATTCTGCAATGGGACAAGGCTCCACCAAATCCGGGGACAAATATCTCATTGATCCCTTACGGAATGACTGATTATGCGAAAGATTATGAGAATGGCGGCGATGAGGATGTCAATTGGGATATTGGCTTCGATGCCAAAGTAGCCATCACCTCTTCGTTAAGCCTTGACTTGACTGTAAACCCGGATTTTTCACAAGTAGAAGTGGACCGGCAAGTGACTAATCTCAGCCGGTTTGAATTGTTTTTCCCCGAAAGAAGGCAGTTTTTCCTTGAGAATAGCGATCTGTTTGCCAGTTTTGGAATGGAGCAAATCAGACCTTTTTTTTCCCGAAGGATTGGTCTGGAAAGCCCCATTATGTTTGGCGGCAGGTTGAGTGGTAAACTAAATAAAAACTGGCGCCTCGGAGTTATGGATATCCAGACCAACGAGGTGGATAGCGTGAGTTTGCCGGTTCAGAATTATGCCGTGGCGGCTTTGCAAAGACAAGTATTTGCCAGATCGAATATTTCTGCAATATTTATCAACAAGGAATCGATTTTTGAAAATAAAACAGCTGAAGATACTTCTCAATATTCGAGTTACAACAGGAATTTCGGTCTGGAGTATAATCTGGCTTCTTCCGATAATGTGTGGACAGGTAAAATGCTGTATCACAAATCTTTTACTCCAAATTCGAAAGGAGATGACTATACGCACGCCTCTGAATTGGTTTACAGTACAAAAAAGATAACAGCTGAATGGCATCATGAATTTGTGGGAGAAGGTTATAATTCCGAGGTGGGATATATCCCCAGATCCAACTATTATAGTCTTAATCCAAAAATTCAGTATAACTTTTTCCCTTCCAAATCAAAGAAAATCATAAGTCACGGGCCGCATATTGGAACCAATTTCTATTTTGACAACAATTTCAATAGGACCGATAATGAATCGTTTCTAGGTTACGGCATTTCATTTTTAAACAGAAGTTCTTTGACCGGTTGGATGAGTGATGATTATGTGAAGCTTCTGGAAGATTTTGATCCTACCAATTCAGGAGGAGAGAATTTGCCCGCAGGGAGTTCTTATAATTGGAATGCTTTCGGATTACTGTATAATTCTACTCCGGGGAAATTGTTTACCTATGATTTTAGTTCACGTTATGGTGGCTATTACAATGGAACCAGGTTGTTTTTGAGTGGATCTGTAGGATATCGTTTTCAGCCATACGTAAGCATAAGCACTGATGTTGCCTTTAATAGCATAGATCTTCCGGAGCCCTATACAAGCACCGATCTTTGGCTGGTGAGTCCAAGAATCGATGTTACCTTTACCAATACGATATTTTTTACAACTTTTTTGCAATATAATAACCAGGCCGATAACATTAATATAAATTCCAGGTTTCAATGGAGATTTAAGCCGGCATCTGATTTTTATATCGTTTACACCGAAAACTATTTTCCCGGGGATTTGAATGTCAAAAACAGGGCGCTTGTTTTGAAATTGACCTATTGGTATAATATTTAGTGAAATGCTAATTGATGAAAGGGATTAAGAAGAGATTGAAAGAGATTGAATAAAGATTGAATAAAGATTGAAAGAGATTGAATGGGTGTTCGTATTTTAATCTTTTATCAATATCTCATATTTCAAATTGAATTTTTTTATCAATTAATTTTGATTGAGTAATATTATCCTGTATCGTTGATTATCAATCGCATGCTTAATGACAGATAACCTTTTCTCGCATTTTTTATTACCTGTAGCCATCGCATTTATCATGTTTGGCATTGGCATCAATTTAAGGTTTTCTGACTTTAGAAAAACATTTAACAGACCAAAAGCAGTGATTACAGGTTTAGTCGCGCAAATGCTATTACTGCCTGCAATTGCATTTATCATCAACATATTTTTTGACATTGATCCGATTTATAAAGTTGGATTTATATTGATTGCTGCTTGTCCGGGTGGAACTACCTCCAATCTGGTGACTTTATTTCTCAGAGGCCGCCTGGCGCTATCGGTTTCCCTGACGGCATTCAATAGTTTTCTGATTCTGTTCACCATTCCGCTGATTACACACTTGGCTTTGCTTGTTTATGAATGTGAAGAAACACTAATCGTAATGCCGATTTGGGAGACCATAGGCAATATGCTGTTGACTGTTCTTCTTCCAACATTGGCAGGGATGATTTATCGCCATTATTTCCAGGAGATGGTCCGACGAACCCAAAAAATCATCAATGTTTCAATGACCTTGTTTTTGCTGTTTGTGTTTATTGGCATATTTGGCTTCGAGGACGCAGGATCAGCAAACCTTTCAGAATACATTTACTTGTTAGTACCGGCATTTTTTCTGAATCTTATTTCAATGTTTGTCGGCTACCTTCTTTCATTAGTGGTAGGAATCAGGAATAGAGGAAGATTTACCATCGCTATTCAGGTCGGACTGCAAAACAGCGCTCTGGCTATATATGTGGCAAGCAAATTATTGGGTCAGCCAGAAATGGCCGTGGTGGCTATCATTTATAGTTCATTTACTTTGTTTTCGACAGCGCTTTGGGCGTATATAATGAAACGATATCTTTGATGCATGGAAATTCTACTTATCATTCTTGGCGTTTTATTAATCGCAATTGGATTAATCGGGTGTTTTATTCCGGTATTACCTGGCCCACCTTTGGCATATGTTTCATTGCTATTGTTGCAAATAGGACCTGAAGTTCCATTAAGTATGAAATTCTTGTTGATTATGGCAGGAGTCGTTGCTGCAATTACGATTCTTGATTATATGATTCCAGCGTTGGGAGCAAAGAAATGGGGAGGAAGCAAATATGGAATTATAGGCGCTTTGGCAGGAGTGGTTGCAGGATTTTTTATTTTCCCACCATTCGGATTTGTTGTATTTCCATTGCTTGGAGCCTTTGTGGGAGAGGTACTCAATGGAGCTGATTCCAATCAGGCATTCAAGGCCGCCTTTAGTACATTTGTTGGATTGTTACTTGGAACGATGCTAAAGTTTTCTCTAACCTTGGTAATAGCTTATTACTTTTTTAGTAATTTGTAGTAGGCAAAAATCAATCAGGTATTAGATGTAAATATAAAATGAAACTCTTTTATTCTATAATTATAATAAGTCTGGTGAATTGTTTTTGTTCGCGCGCACAGGAAATAGAACACAATTATAAAGTTGGTCCACAAAGCGCCAATTGTGACAGTCTTGATCTCAGTGATCAATCCGCATCTCAATCAATTGAATTAATTCGGGCTACAAAATTCAGGTTTAATCAATCTTTTCGTCTCAGCAGAAAACAAGGCCTGCAACTTGGCGCCTATTTTTCCTGTGATAATAAAGGTGGTTTTTTAATCATAAAATATGATGGGAAGGAAAGTCTATATCATAATGTTGATAAGCAATTATGGGAGGAATTTATTTCTTCTTCAGATCCGGAAGGATATTATCTCAAGGTAAAACAGCAACTTCATAGTCATCTCTGACTCAGTATTCTAACTTGTAAAACAAATAATTTAAACATTTATATCAACGATTCCGGATCCAGCGTATTGGTGTCGATCAGTTTATTTAGAATGGCGTAAACAGTCAGACCGGAAATAGACTTAATGCCAAGTTTTTCGGTGATGTTTTTTCTGTGAGAAATTACCGTGTGGAAGCTAATGAAAAGCTCCTCAGCGATTTCTTTATTGGTTTTGCCAAGCGCCACCTCTTTAAGCACATCAATTTCCCGTTCTGTCAAATCTGCGGCACTTGATTTTTTGCTTTTGCTATTTTGTTTTAAATATGGATCAAGCAGATCAAAAATCATGGATTTTGACGCATTAATTGGAACATAGCAATCGCAATCATCTTTATGATCCTTATCTGAAGACGCGCCTATAAGCACAATTTTAACAGAATTGGCTTTTTTGAAATTATTTGTTGCACGATTAAATTGATCTTGACTCAGCTCGGCATCCAACAAAAATAAAATCGTTGTATCACGAATCTCATGATAGCTTTTCAGGTCATCAATTTGAGACAATAGTATCGAGTCGATATCAAAAAGGTTTTTAATAATGCTATGTAATCCTTGCCTGACAATTTCCGAAGGGTGTATGACAATAATCCTATGCATCCTTCAGTTCTTTTTCTATTTCCATCACCTTTGGCACAAGGATTTTATCCTCGATTCTGGCATGATCAGTAAGGTCGCGTTCAAATTGAAATAATTCGAAGAGAAATTCATTGCAGTCTTTATCCTTGTAATTTGGTTCAAGGTACTTTACAATTATATTTTTAAGGTCAAATAGTTTCTCATCGACATTGGTGTGCTCTTTTTCAAAACTATGAATAGAATAGTTGACGACGCTATTTGGTAGTGGAGATGTTTTTAAATCATATGCTTTTTGTAACTCCAAAACATAGGGGAATGCATTCTCTTCTTCATCCTTAATATGTTCCAGCAATTCATTTTTATATTTTATATAAAAGGATTGGATCACTTTCAGGTCACTGGATTTGCTATTTTCTACCAGTTTGGTTAGTGAGGCTTCGATTTGTGGCAAGCTGTACCATGTAAAATCCATATGTGATTTTCGTAAATAATCAACAATCAGGTTGGAAGAAAAGGACTGAAGCTCGTCTTCCGGAAAATATTCATGGTTATGAAAAGCGTTGATTATGGCCAGAAAAAAGTTCAGATCAATTTCCTTGTCTGCACAAATGTCGGCAATGGTTTTGTCCTGAAAACCAAGCCTGATCCCAAACCTGTTTAGTACAGGAAGCAATAAATAATTGCTATGTACCAGATCCGTCATCTTTGTGTTTTTATTAAATAATTCCATAAAAAGATTTTGAAAGCAACAAAAGTAATACTTTTCAAAACAACATGTGTTAGATATACGATGAGGTTTATGAGATTCCGAGGCGCATATACAATACAACAAAATATATTTTCTGATATTCAAAAAACAATTTTGAAGAGATTTGCTTTTAATATTAGGTGCTAACTACAAATAAGTTTTTTAAGTATGCATAACGTTCATTAATCCTGTTTCATATTTATAGCATAATCCTAACATCGATAAATACGTTTCATAACGGATCCAAATTGCAAAATGATTACAGATTTAAATACCTTCCCCCAAACAATTGAAGCGGCTGAAAAATATACATCTATCCGGCAGTATTCTGAAATTCAATGTAAGCCCCTGATTGTTGAAGATTATATTCCTCAGCCGGTTGTTTATATTAGTCCTCCGAAGTGGCATTTAGGACATACAACATGGTTTTTTGAAGAATTTATTCTCAAAAATTATCACCCTGAATATAAGGTTTTTGACAAAGATTTTGCCTTTATATTCAACAGTTATTACAACACACTCGGCACCCGGGTACTGAGGGCCGACAGAGGGAATCTTACGCGTCCCAGCGTAAATATGGTCTATGAATACAGAAAGTATGTCGATGAACATGTAATTCATTTGTTGCAGAATCCCGATATAAATATTGCGACTCTCGTAGAATTAGGCCTTAACCACGAGCAGCAACATCAGGAGTTGTTTTTATCGGATCTCAAATATATACTTGGGCACAATCCATTATTTCCGGTTTATAAACAAGGCTATGATCTTACCCACCATCAAAATGAAGCGCATGGATATGTAGCCATTTCTGAAGGTATGCATGACATCGGGTTTAACGGGGATGGATTTTCTTATGACAATGAAAAGGGATGTCACAAAGTATTTTTGCATGATTTTGAAATCAATAAATCACTTGTGACTAACGGAGAATATATAGAGTTTATCAAAGATGATGGCTATCAACGCTTTGAGTTGTTGTTGGATGAAGGATGGGCATGGGTAAATAACCGGCAGATCTACGCTCCCAAGTATTGGCGCAACATTGATGGAAAATGGCATCAGTATACCTTATCAGGATTAAAACCGGTGAGTGAAAATGATATCCTATGCCATATAAGTTACTATGAAGCTGCGGCTTTCGCCGAATGGAAAAAAATGAGACTGCCCACTGAATTTGAATGGGAGGTAGCGTCAAAGTCCTTGAATTGGGGAAAAAGGTGGGAATGGACAGGAAGCGCTTACTTACCCTATCCGGGATTTTCAAAACCTGCTGGAGCAGTTGGGGAATACAATGGAAAGTTTATGGTGAATCAAATGGTATTGCGGGGAGCTTCTTCAGCTACTTCTGCTCATCATAGCCGCCCTACATACCGAAATTTCTTTCAACCACATTATCAATGGCAATTCACGGGTATACGACTTGCAAAAAACCATAAACTATGATACATACATTTGCAAAGGAGGTTGATGAAGGATTGCGAGGGGCTGTGAAATCACTCCCATCCCGGTATTTTTATGACTCAAAAGGCGATGAGATTTTTGTAAAGATCATGAATATGCCCGAATACTATCTTACCAACTCAGAGCTTGAAATATTTCATGATCAGACCTCAGAACTCATCAGTTCGTTTGGGATGAATGGCGACCATTTTGAAGTTGTGGAACTGGGAGCTGGAGATGGCTTGAAAGTAGTGAAGTTATTGAAACAGCTCAACGGAAGTAATTTTACTTATGCACCCATCGACATATCAGTAAATGCGGTTAAAAAACTTAAAACCAGACTTTTGGGTGAAATACCAGGTTTGGATTTTGACGGGAAGCAGGGAGAGTATTTTGAGGTGTTGGATTCATTAAAGGATGTGGGGAAAAAGGTGATTTTATTTCTCGGATCGAATATTGGGAACCTTACAGATTCGAGGGCGCATAAATTTATGGTGAAGATTTCTGAATCCATGAATGCTCATGATAAGCTGTTGATTGGTTTTGATTTAAAAAAGGATACGAAAGTAATCAAAAAGGCCTACAACGACCCACATGGATTTACAAGGGAATTCAACCTGAATTTATTGCGCAGAATAAATCGTGAACTCGGTGGGGATTTTTCAATTAGCAAATTTGAACATGTACCTGAGTACGATGACAATACAGGTGTAGCACTCAGCTACTTGGTGAGTACGGAAGAGCAAACCATACATATTAATGCTACCGGAGCCTCCTATAAATTTAGGAAAGGAGAGCGTATTCATACGGAGATATCCAGAAAATATGACTTGAAAACGATAAATAAAATAGCAAAAGATACTGGACTTATCGTCAAGGAGACATTTTATGACAGCCGTAAATTTTTTATTGACGTATTATTCGAGAAGGAATGATTGAATGTTTGTCTTCCGAAGCTTAAGCGAAGGAGGAATGAAAGCATGAGCAAATAATACATCGAATAGCCTTTTTGCATTTAGCCATTCACACATTTTATCATTTGAAATAAAATTTAAAAAATACCATGAAAGCAATTTGGAAGGGACAATTATTAGCAGAAAGCAACGATACGATTGTAATCGAAGGGAATCATTACTTTCCCGTGGAATCAGTTGAGAAGGAATTTTTTCAAGAATCAGAAACGAATACAGTTTGTCCTTGGAAGGGTACGGCATCTTATTTTGATGTAAAAGTAAATGGGGATATTAATTCAGATGCTGCGTGGCATTATCCCTTTCCATCACAACGGGCAAACGAAATTGAAGGAAAAATTGCCTTTTGGAAAGGAGTGGAAATTACAAAATAATATATTCAAGAAAACTTATTGTAGCCTCAATGAGAGCGCAGCGCAGCAACCTCATATTACTAGACTGCCAGGCAAAACAGATTGGCTAAAACAGACAGCGAACTTTATAGACTGACACTAAATAGCCTTTGGTTTGTGTTCAAATATAAAATCATCAAATATGTGATGATAAAATATGAAGGCACATTAATATTCTATCTGCAAAGCCCATTCACCCTCCAATCATTCCAAGACTTCGTTTTAAAATAAACTGGCAATAATTTATTGTCTCTGGTTTTTTTTTAGAAAATATAATCAGCTAAATTCGTTTGACCTAAATCCAATTATTAATGAACGATGTAGATAAATTAAAAAATCTGGTACTTGCTCCGTATATTCTAAAAGCTACTGCCCTGATCAGCATTAGAAGAAAAGTTGGAGGAAATCAATTTCGGCATAGTTTTTCTACCTTGGGAATCCTGCTGGATTATAAATATTATGAAGACAGCGTTCTTCTAAAGGCCTCCCTACTTCACGATCTTCTTGAGGACATACCGGAGTCCGAGGTTGATGAGATTAGAAGGATTGATCACGACGGAAATGATGTTGTTAAACTTGTATTGGAAGTAACAAAAGGCGTGGATGAATCAAAGCCTGAATATCTTCAGCGCGTACGAGATTCAGGGTCAGAAAATGCCTGGCGGCTTAAATGTGCCGACCGTATCAGTAATCTAACTGATCTTCACCGTGATACCCATTCTAATCAGAAAATATCAAAGTATCTTGATCAAACTGAAAAATTCGTTATCCCAATGGCAAAAAAAGTGAATAAGAATATGCGCCTGGAGTTGGCTGACCTTGTCTACAGCAGAAGAACCATTCTGAGATTTACACGTGTAAAACGATTCGTTAACAAAACCATAAACCGGATCTCAGTACCTTAGATGCTGAGGTGCGAAATCAAACATACTAAATTATTTAGTAAAGTTTCAGGAAGTTGATCAGTCGATCAATATCTCCTTCAGTAGTGTAAAAGTGGATTCCAATACGAATAATATTATTTCTCATTTTGACAACTATACCTTTATGGGTCAGGTATTTTGCAAGATGTGCATCACCTTTGATGCCTATGATGTTACATCGGTTTTCATTATCGAAGGATCCAGATACATCAATAGCAAAAGAATCCATGGCTTTTAACATTTTCTCGATGAGGTTCTTGTTGTGAGTAAAAATGTTTTTTATGCCAAGTTCGAGTTTAAATTGATGGCGTCTCTCAACATTGCCAAACCCGGCATATTCTGGTGCCCCGGTTCATAGCTGTTTATAGATGGCCGGTATTTCCACTGCTTTTCCAAATAGTTGTACCTGTTAAATCCTCCAATTTTTGGAGGATACTTTGTCATGGTTTCCTGTTTGATACACATGATCCCAGTGCCAAAACCGGCATTCATCCACTTATAATTGCTTGTGATGTATATGTTAACATTCGATCAGTGATATCCCATTAAGATCAGTAGTCAGGAGTTCGCTCATCACATCTAAGAAAGGCTTAAGATGCTGAAAACCCTGGGACATTTTTTTGTGGAAGTCCTTAGCCAATACTTCCTTATCGGAAAATTTATGTTTTAGCATAAACTGTTTATATCTCAATAAATCGATGGCTGGGTGTTCTTTAGCAAATCCTTTTGGCGTCGTCTTTACTTGCTCACCCAACAAGGAGCCGAAGTAGGAACGAATAAGCTTGCTTTCAATAATATCCCTTAATGCTGTGTCATCCTGATCGATATGACTTCTGATATGTTTTAAATCTGCTGGATTAGGTCCGAAAAAACCACCAATTATGAACGTGTTCCCGGGTTCGATATGGTAATAGTACCCACCTCTCAAGGCATTTGTTGCTCTTTTGAATGAGCCACTCCAGCTTGTTTTATACGGTAATTTATCCTTTGAAAAACGCACATCGCGATAAATGCGAAATAGGCTCTTTTTCCCTGATACTGTTTCAATTTCATCCTGTTTTCTCATTTCACTCAACAGAGATTCCGCAAAATTGATCATGATCCCATGACTAGCTTCATATTCTTTTTTATGCAGATGGAACCATTCACGATTATTATTCTGGCTCAGGGTATTGAGAAAATCAAATACGTGTTCAAGAGGGTTGTTCATGCTGAATGTGTTGATTTTACACTGAATTTTATGGGAATAGACAAACCCGCTAATATTAGTTGTTATGTATAGTAGTACTGCGCCGGCTAAAATACGCCAAAACCAAGTGATGCGAATGATGCCAGAGCAGGTATAATAAATAGAATGATCAACTCTAACCTTAAAAGCAATATCACTGTATACGGGACGTCAATATTGGTATCCAAATCTTGCCCTTTTTTATTTTTCAAGAAAAAAATAGTGGGATAGATTGATAGAATACCAAGGATTATAAACAGAGTCAATTTGGAATGGAAGAGCCAGTTTCTGGAGTAAATCGATGCTGGTTTTCCAACCCAAAACCACAAAGTCAATCCTGCAACAAGAACTAAAAGCGCTCCCAATCCATAAATTGCATCAATTTTTGCAATTCGTTTGATTTCAAGTCTGCTCATAGATTTTGAGATTAAGAACTGCTGAGAAAATATCGCTCCTATAATAGCAAAGACGGCGATAAAATGTACATATCTGGTTAAAACAAGTTCAGTCATTGAATGATTATATAGTATAATTGATTTGATTTTAAAATGGAAAATTAGAACAATTAATTCAAAGAGTCGATTTTTGTATAAAAAAATAGCATGAAAAGAGTAGAAGTAGGTGATAAAGTACCTCATTTCAGATTGTACAATCAAGATGGGAAAATAATTGACATTACTCATTACATAGGAAAACCGATGGTTATCTATTTTTATCCAAAAGATAATACACCTGGTTGCACAAAGGAGGCGTGTGGCTTCCGGGATGAATATCATCGTTTTTCTAAAGCAGGCATTAGGGTATTTGGAATTAGCGAAGATAGTGTGGAATCACATAAGAAGTTTAAATCGAAATATCGATTGCCTTTCGATTTGTTATCAGATAAAAACAACCAGGTCAGGAAAGCGTTTGGTGTTGAGCCTGATTTATTTGGCCTGATTCCGGGGAGAGTGACTTTTGTGATTGATCGACACGGAATAGTCAGGCTTATTATTGATAATCAATTGAATATCAACAAGCATATCGAATCAGCCTTAAAAGCGGTGGATGCGCTGAAATGAAATAGGCACTTCGGCCTGTGCATGTGCCATTCGGCTTCATTTTTTGCGATCATAAACTTAGCAACAATTGCGTAGATTCTAATTGATTAGTTCGTATCCGTGCCTCGCCGGCAGGCGGGCAACGGAGCTCAAAGCAAGAGCGCATGCAAACCGGGATTACCTGCGTGTCACGCCGCAAGAGCGAAAAATCAATTTGCAGCTTTTCTGTCCCACGAGCCTCTTGGATTAAATATCCAAAAGCGAAAGCCTTAGTTTCCGACATCAAAAAGCAAATATTGCGGGCTGACTCGATCAAATTTCTAAAGCTTAGATGCCGCTAACTCGCATGGCAACCTACACACTGTTATGATCTTTTATTCGTTTTTCAGGGCAAAAACCTCTTCCTGAAGTTCTTCAATCAACTTTTCTCGCGCAATGTTCTTCTTGTTCTGCTCTACCTGGTTCCGATTCCGAATTTTCCTTCAATTTCAAAATTCCCACCTACTCCCCATGTTGCATTAGTAAATTCGTAATAAAAGTCATGATTCCAAGCCCATCAGCTTCTTCTCCTCCAGCAGGCTGATTTTATCCTCGTATAGTTTTTCGATTTTAGGATCAATGACATCATAGTGAACATTTCCGAAGACGGTGTCATGTTCGTAAGCATTTTCAACATGATCATGGAGCAGCTAATCCTCCGGGTTATCTTTTCGATGTTGCTCAAGGTATTCGCGTCCTTCCTTGAATATTTTTAGCCACTCATCTTCTGATAATTCATCGCGTTCCCATTTTTTTTCATCGAAGTGACGTGTTCTAAAATCAGGGTCGCGTAGGTATTGGTCATAGTACTCTGGGAGCCGCTTGACCGTATTTTGCTGTAGATGCCGAAAACCTGCATCATAGACGGCATCCCGCCAATCATCTGATGCAGCAATGGGAATTTTCTGATAAAGCATGTCCTCCAGGTAGTTAATCCACCTTATGCCCTCTTCCGTATTTTCCTCCTGCATGTGTTCCGTTTGCGTTTTAAAGAACGTACGCATGCGGTAATCCTTTATGTGCTCGGCAAAAGCCAGAAAATGGGGGTGATATGCCATCAGCGTTTTTGTCATGTCCATATTTTTAAACCCTTCGGCCAGGCCACTTAGGTCTATTTTCCTGCTTTTATTGTAGGCTTGTATGAGGATCTGTTCGGCCTCGATACGATGGTCAGGCAGCTTCACCAGGTCGCCTGTCCCAAAATGCCGGTCGTACCAGCGGTACCAATGCGGGTAATGCGGGTTTGGATTCATTATGTGATCGAAGGCTTCAAAGGGGGTGTGATACTTTTGACCAAGCGCATAGGCCACCAGCTTTTCGTGGTTCTGGGCGATGTGCGAATCAAAGTGTTCATAATCATCGCTGAGGTAATAGTCGATGAAGGCATCCAACTCTTCCTGCGTGATGGGCTCCAAAAAAGTGGCTTCAAAAGGGTTATTCCTATACTTAGCAATGCTCCAGGTGCTCTTAAGGGGCAATTCCAACTCATCAGCGCGCCACAGGCATTGCGCATTGAACAGCTTCTTGTGCAAGATCGCTTTCAGGCAAAGCAGCACGGAGTCCTCAGCCTCTTGCTGCTCATGTAGCCGCCTGTTGTGGTAGTACTTTTTGACGTTCTCTTTTACTCCTTTCGATTCTTCATAGAAGCTAATGATGTGCTCTATGTCTCGCTCGTCGTACTTCCCCAGCCATTCGCGTACCTTTTTTATTTGTTTATATGGGTTCTTGTCCATCTTTTAAAAGTTAAGGTCCTTTGGTTCGCCTTTTTTCATCCTTCCTTCCATAATGAATTCCCCGTATTTGTCCGCAATGCGCCGGAAATAATTGTGTTCTTCCTTTTCCAGCAGGTTGTTGGCCTTACGATATAGGTATTCTTCGTGCGTCTCCTCGAGCACCTCCGCCGCACGGCGTGCAAAAAACTGGTCTGCTGCCAGGTTGAGGCCCTCGCCCCAGTTTTCATGGGCCTGCACAGGAAATTCTTCGGTATGGAACGCCTCAAAGTACATAAGTGCGACATCTACATCGGGGTAGGTTTGCCCTTTTCTAGCATCGTACTTGTCCCGGATATACTGTGCCGTGGTCGTATCTTCCAGCAAGTCTGCCAGTTCGGCTGCCATCAATTCCCTATCGTCGTAGTCAAGGCTTTTCTTTGTTTCCTCTTTTGGTGTATCAGCCGCCCGCTGAGTTGTCCTGGTGCTCCTGGCAGCGTTCATATAGGCATGTTCTTTTTGTCCGCGGATATCGGGAAGTGAGCGCCAGTCCGGATCTGTGCCATGTCCGTCGCAGTAGGCAAACCAACTCGGGTAGTCCACCCCTAAGTTGGTGTCCTTGTCCGGTCCTGTAAGGTACTGGTCATAATCCTGCCAGTTTTCGAGCTGATCCAAATCCCATCGGCTAAATGCCGGTTGCAATAAAAAAGCTTTCATCAGCTCCAGCTCCTCAACGGTGACTTCATCAATAAAAGGACAGCAATACCGATCGTAGCCCCAGTACCAAAAATCATAAGAAATGGCAACGTCTTTAAGGATAAGCTGCTCTGCACGCCAGCGGCACTGGAGGATGAAGAGTTTGCGGCTGAGGATAGCGCCATAAGCTTTCCAGGCCATTTCCTTGTGCACCTCTCCCATTTTGTGGATGTGCCTGGTAAAGTCGTCCCCTTTGTCAATCACTTTGGCTTTATGCCCACTGTAGTAGGTAAGGAACGATTCGATACCATCCGGCTTCACATCGAACTTAAGGAAGAAAGCCTGGGCATCCTCGTCCTTGATCATTTCCCGGACAAAGGCTTTGGGGTCGAAAACAGGTTTTTTCATAGTAGGACGTTTTTGATGCACTCAGTTTGACAAACTTCTTCTCAATATAACATTCAACAAACGAATAATCAAACTGAGCCGGTCGAAACCAAAGGTTGGATGACATGGAAGCAACTTCGCGCCAAGGGAGCTTACCAAATTGGTTCCATTATCAGCCCATTGGGTACTAATATAACCTCCTGTTAAAATAATAATAAAAGTCAAACTTATTTTTTTCATTGATCTTATGCTTTAGTACCAATTTGAGGGTTTTAGATATTGATCATAACGGTTAGTATATGGCAAGTAGGGCAGTAAAAAGCAATAAACTTTCGAGTTTGCACTGAGCCAAAACGTTGTATTTTGTTTTTAATTTATTCATTTTAAAAGCCAAATCAACGATTTGGCGGCGTTGGTAAATAGGACTGAACTTTCGTAAACCACCGAACGCCCTATTTGCTATATACCGTGTTATGAGTTTTTATTTAATTCTCCAGAGTATTTTTTGTTTGGATAAATTATGGAAAATTTATTGTCCCGCTGATAAATATCGGTGGTATCGAAACTTAATAATTTGGTCTGCAAATTTATTGAACGGTCCTTATTTAAAGGAGTAATATCGTGCAACATAAAGTTTACGAAATGATCAAGTTCATTAATATTTAAGGGTCTTACTTTCTTAAACCTAACAGATTTTTCTTTTCCATCAGAACCAGTAGGAACAGTAACTTTCGGTATTTTACCAGTGTGAGTTAGTTTTGTTTTAGATATATCTTTCTGATATCTTTCGTCATAATACCCTTGAATATTCCCAATAAAATTGTCGAATTTACTCATTGCCTCAATTTCCTCTGGATTGGAACGGAGACTCTTAATTTCAGTCCAATATTGAGTTATTTTATGTAAGGTCATTTCATTTTTCAAGGCTTCTAAATCTTCATATTTTAAAGTAAGAATTGATAGAAGTAAATACTCAACGGTCCAAAATGCATTAACCATATAAGACCTTTCCATTTTATGGAAATAACCAAATCGGGCTAAAATGTAATATTCAATTGATAAATTAATATTGGCAGCAGAACGTACAATCGGCTCCAGTTCAGGTGGGACAGGGAAATTGACACTGGCTGAATTCCCCTCCAAATGAATAGTTTGTATTGTCTTGAATTTATCGTCTGGCTTGCTCACATCAATATCATTTTTAATTACTCAACCGGGTAGGTTAGGAGGAATCAACACCTCCCTTCCCCCCTCAGAACCGTACGTGATAGTTTCCCATCATACAGCTCAAGCCCTACTAAGGCACTCCTATTTCCAAGAGAACCCGGTCACAAA
>SDBV01005101.1_pt1 | contig 18636 bp, 13 predicted proteins | sample 2277081 | NCBI WGS metagenome assembly SDBV01 (sample SAMN10402039, study PRJNA504765) | marine sediment metagenome | isolation source: marine sediment core GS10_PC15, 223 cmbsf | place: Arctic Ocean: Southern Knipovich Ridge | collected 2010 | reverse complement strand
CGAGAATACATCAGGAATCAGGACAAACTGGATAGACTGGAGAATCAGGGCAGGCTGTTTAAGTAATAAAAGCCCTTATAGGGCGCAAGCAAGCCCCCACCTCTGGTGGGGGTCGTTGACTTCATAGATCAGCAGAAAATTATCCGGCTGCCTGTCGATTTCCTCCAGGAACAGGTCCGTCGTAAAACCTTCGGCCCCTGCCAGAGCGACTTTGCAGCCGACCTCTCGTACCTGCGCCTCTTGCAGCACGTCGTACAGGCGAGCGCCTTTGACCCTGATGCGGCCCCAGTGAACGTTTGTCATGCACTGAAGGATCACCTCGTCCTCCACCTGCCGGAAACCGTCCGCGATCTGGGCGAGAGAGTAACGTCTCGGTGACGTCACGCAGCCCGTGACTTCCAGGGCGTAGGACGCGATGTCCCCCCGCCACTGCGGCAACTGGGCGGGATACCCGAAAATGTGGTAGGTAAAGAGCCCGTCGACTCCAGTCAGCCCGGGCGTGTTTTCCGGCCGGCTCATTGCGTCGCCCCGAGCCGGCTGGAGGCATTGGCGTAAAGCATCGTTTTCAGCGTGTTATTCATGGCTGCTCGAGAACCCGTGCTGCATCTTACATGACAATACGAGCCTGCGCCACCATGTAGGTGTAGTAGAGTACCTTTCGATCGGATTCCATCATCGGAGTCTCGTCTTTGGGGCTCTCGAACAACAGCCTGTTCGTCACCGCGTCGATCTGATACAGTGTGCTGCGTAAGCCCGACGGGCATCACGCCCCGGCGGCCATCAGGCACGCGGAAAAGATCTGTGCATTGAGCGGCCTCGACATCATGCAGTGGGTCCCTGGAGCGGGGCGGGGTGAAGCGCAGAACCTCCAAAGTCTGGCCAAGAGCTAGAAGATTACAGCACGGCATGAATTCACGAGCGCTTGCAAGCTAAAATAAAAGGGGAATCACCATGAAAAAGAGGATGCTCGGCAAGACCGGACTCGAGCTGAGTGAGCTCGGGTTGGGAGGGCTGTTCGTATCCCGGGTCGGGGGGCCTTTCGAACAAGCCAGGGGCGCCACTCTGCGAGCCCTCGAGCTGGGCGTCAACTACGTGGACACGGCGCCGAATTACCGCGACAGCGAAGAGGTGCTGGGGCGCGTTTTGTCGGAAGTCGAGCTTCCCTATATCCTGTCAACGAAGCTGGGGGGCAAACCCGAGCCTTTCGAACCTCAGGGCAAAGACTGCCTGCTGCGGTCCGTCGAAAACAGCCTGCGCCTTCTGAAACGGGACCGGATCGATATCCTCATGATACATGAGCCAGATCGCCCCGGCCAGTATGACTGGTGGTCGGACTATGAGAGGTTTGACGGTCCGGTTATGCAGGTGTTGCAGGAGCTCAAGAACGACGGCACGATCCGATTCACCGGTATCGCGGGCACGACGGCCTACGAGATGCCCCGCATCATGCGCACGGGCCAATTCGACATCGTGTTGACGGCCTTCAACTACAGTGTTCTTTGGCGGGAAGCGGAACTGGAAGTGCTGCCGGCTGCGAAGCAGCAAGGCATGGGGGTCATCATTGGGTCCGCCCTTCAGCAGGGGGCTCTGGCGCGGCGCTACGACGAACAGATCGAGCACGGCGCCAGGTGGCTCAGCTCTCCGCGCAGAGCACAATACAAAGCGTTATACGCGTTTGCAGACGAGATCGGAATACCGCTCGCCGAGCTGGGGTATCGCTTTGCGCTCTCCAACCCGGATGTGTCCTGCGTGCTCATGGGGGCGCGGTCGAGAGAAGAGGTGGAACAGAACGTGGCTTCGGCCGAGAAAGGGCCTTTGCCGGCGGATATACTCGAGCGCCTCGACGAGATTGCGGCCATGGTGCCGTTCCGGCCGTTCTGCGAGCCCTTCGGGCTGCCTTTCGCCCGCGAATACAAAGGCCCGGGTCACGCCTGAACAAGGGCCGCGGACAATATGTGGCGTGATTCGCCCATCAACCGCCTGCCTTGCGAACAGGGTGGCGCAGAACGGTCTTCAACTTAGCAGGGTCGGCGCGGCGCGGGTCGCCCAGATAGATCTCGTGGTGTTTACCTTCCAGGGTGTAGCCGTTCTCACGGGCAAACTCTTCCATTCCGGCAATCGTGGCCGGTTCCTCGGAGTAAGGGCCGATATGCATGACCTGTATGCACAGCCCCTCATGAAAGGTCTCGAAGCGCATTGTGTCCAGCGCCGGGCTGGGTTTTTTCTTGCGAAGCTGGGCCAGGCTATCCTGGTACATGGCTTCGGTGATGTGATCGGGCTGCATGATCATGGCCTTCCAACACCACTGCTCGGGCCGGCTGATATCGAACACGCCGCCCTCCACCCACCACAGACCTTCCAGCGCCATGACGGAATAGTCCAGGGGATCTTGCGGGCGGCGCTTGGAGGCGAACTTGAGCGTATACGCGATGCCATGGAGCGCTTCCACGGCGGCCTGGAAAGACGGTGAGTTGGCGGGAGCGTGTCCCGCTTCGATTCTGCCGTCGATCAGAGTGAACTGGAAGGGAGGTGCCTCTACCACCTCGACCTTCTTGGCCGAAGGCTGGTACAGGTGCTTGTATTTCTTGCGCAGGTCGAGCTTGGTCATTCAAGCCTCCTCGTGCGGTTTACTCCATCAATCCCAGGAGAACCCCGGGCCCCGCGGTACGGCAACACAGCCGTCTGCGAGCTCCAGGGGAGAATCCGGCCCGATCAACCCTGTTTCCAGATAGAGGGCATTAGGCAGGCAGGCCATCACGTTGAGTTGAACGGCGCCGCCGCCGTGGGAGGCGTAGGGTATGCGGAAAGCCGCGGCGGTCAGGCCGATCTGCAGGAGAGAAGTGGGGCCTCCGGACCTGCGCAGGTCCGGCTGCACGATGTCCACGGCCCCCCTGCTGAGAAAGCGGGCGATATCGGCCGGGGTGTACCAGTGTTCGCCCGTGGCCACGGGTATGTCCAGCTTGTCCGCCAGCTCGGCGTAGCCGTCGATGTCGTCCGCGGGAATGGGCTCTTCCCACCAATACACGTCCTGGTTTTGGAAGGCGCGTCCCCGCAGGAGCGCTTCGGCTGTGGTGAGTGATTGATTGGCATCCACCATCAGGCGCACCTCTGGCCCGATGGTTTCCCGCACGCACTCGATGCGTCTCAGGTCTTCTTTCAGAGTCGGGTAGCCAACCTTTATCTTGACCGCCCTGAATCCCTGCTCGACGGCGCGCCGGCAGATCTCCTGCACTTCACGGTCGGTGTAGTTGAGCCAACCGACCATAGCGTACGCCGGGATGCGAGAATGTACGGCGCCCCACATCTTCCAGCACGGAACCTTAAGGCTTCTCCCCAGGCAATCCCAGAGAGCCGTGTCGAGGGCGGCTATGGCGAACATGGTCAAACCGAAGGACCCGTGATACTCGGTTTCCCGCAGCATCTCGGCATAGATGTGCCGAATGGCGGCCAAATCTTGACCCAACACGATCGGCGTCAGCTCTCCTTCGATGATCGCGACAAGGGACTTTGCTGCCGCTGCCACGCGGCCAAAGCTGACTTCGCCGGAACCGCAGACCCCTTCGTCCGTTTCAACGGTAACCCGTACTGTGTCAGAGCCGGTCAGCGTCTGCAGAGCGTCCCGGATGGGAAGGCGGCCTTCGGTCCTCGGCTCAATGGCTATCTCAATCCTGCTGATCTTCATGGCTGTGTTTTCCTTGTCCGTGGCGTGCTCAGGCTAATATCCCCGCAGAAATACACGCTGTCAACTGCGGGTCGGCCGCGTCTCTCGTCGAAGCCATCGCATTCTCCCCGGCCTGCGCGGCTAGAGCTGCAAATCGGGATTATCCGGCCCGAAATGTTTGAGCATCACCAATGGATCGGTCCTGGATGGGTTAGCTATCACGACGCCCTCGACGCCAACTGATTCGCTCACGAAAAACTCGTCGCAGGTGAGCTGGCCGTAGCGGATCAAAGCGGGGCACTCGACGTCCCAGCAGCCCATCTTCCCGTGCCCCTGCATCAAGATCATGCCGTAGGCTGCGCTGTCCTTGATGGTTGCGGTTTTACCCGGAAAGACGGTCAGCTCCTTGGCGCTGAAAGCATGGGATTTGTAGCAAACCCAATTCTCCCGGTAGCCTTGCGACTCCATCTCATCGATCTCCCGCACGGGGCGCGGGCGCATGAACCTGTTTTTGCTCAGAGCAGGATCGACGTTCAGCTCCCAGTCGATGACACCCAACAGGTAATCGAAATCCCCTTTTTTTTCAAGCGGCGTGTCCTTCCAAAGCGCCTCTTTCTCGAGAAGCTGGTCGTTTACCAGTGACTGGTACATAGCGTAGACATCCGAGGCCTTCTGCGGTTCGTAGGTGCAGAGGCTGCCGGGAGCATGCAGGAGCCCGGGAGGAACATCCCAACCCGTGCCCACCTCGAGCCGGTAGCAGCGGGAAAGATTGGTTATCTTGTTGTCCCCCTTTTCGAAGCCCATCAAAGCCTGCTTGACTTGTTCCCGGCTCGTTTCCGGATTCAAGCCCAGAAACGTGTAAGGAAAATCCCCTCCGTGGTTGTTGACCTGGGGCGGAAAATAGTAGGCTTCCGGTTTGCCCGAAAGCCCTACCAGGGCGGCATGCTCATCGCGATGATGGATGTGATGGGGCAGCGGACCCTTGTTGTCGAAGAATTTCGAATACATGGGCCACCGGGAGTGGTCCTGCCACAGGCGCTCACCGATAAGGTCGCCTTTCAGCTCATCCTCCGCATCGCGCAGCACGGCCTTCTTCGTGTCCGTGCCGTCCTCAAAAACAAGCAAGCTCAAACCTTCGTCGGGAGCGGTTTTAGGGCCGTTATCAGCCGGCGTGGTGGATGAAAACCAGCGCTCATCGATACCGCCGCGTTCGTTTCCCAGCACGTAATAGTCGTCCGGATGAAGTTTGATCCGTCGACCCGGCACGCAAAACACCCTGGGAACCCAGTTGGGCGCCAGCCTGAGTATACCCTGGCCCTGGTCAAAGGCCGATTGTATTATCGTGTCTGCAGACATGCGTCCTCCCTGTTGACGGTTCCGGCAGATACGAGCTTCGGAGGGCGTTGCGATCCGAGGCCTGTTCTGCAGTCATCTGCGCAAAGTTATCAAGCTCGATTCGACCTGTCAACGCAGGCCGAGCTCAGAGCTCTATGCCCCTCCTCCTGCCGGCCTGTGACCTCTTGATCGCCCGGACGCCTGTGTAATAGTATCAGCGAAGAAACGCCGTATTTCCTCATGCCCTGGATCAGGTGTTTTGCGATGTGACCAGCCGCGCGACGATGGCTTTGGAAAAGAGCGAGGAGGATTTGAGATGGATGTGGGTGTGGTAACCAGGAGCTTCCCCGAGCTGAGCAACCGGGAGACGGCCGAGTTGCTTGCGTCAAACGGGTTCAAAACGACGGAGCTGTGCTTCTCACAGACGGATTCCAACTACTGGGCCTACAATGGGCGTTCGGATCTGGGCGATATGACCGACGAGCGCAGCAAGAGCATTGTCGATGAGTACAGGAGCCGCGGCGTAGAGGTGACGTCCATCGGAGTCTTCACCAATCTGCTCGAGCCGGACCGCGAGCAGCTCGACAAGAACCTGTCCTATTTTGAAAGGCTGATGCAGATTGCGGCCGTCAATGCCATTCCGTATGTTGCCACCGAGTGCGGCTTTGTGCCCGGCAAGCGCGGCATCCAGTTGGACACGTACGAATCGGCCTTCCAGAGACTCGTGGACAGCTTCAAATGGCTGGCGGAAAAGGCGCAAAAATACGGCGTCTGTGTTGCGCTGGAAGCCTGTGTGCTGGACGTGGTTCCCAGCGCCAAACGCATGGCCGACTTCATCGTGCAGGTCGGCTCTGACCGCATCAGGGCGCTGCTGGACCCGGCCAATCTGATAGCCAACAGCTCAGAAGAAGATATGTTCCGGTACCTGGCGCCGCATGTCGCCTATTTCCACGGCAAAGATCGAAAGGTGAACGATGCCAAGGGCAGGGTCGTCGGCGACGGCGACATAGACTGGCCCCTCTTCCTGTCTCTGTATCGAGAGCACACCGAGGGCCTGCCGTTTATTCTCGAATATGTCCGGCAGGAAAATTTTCGCGAAATAAAGGGCCGGGTAGAGAGTTTTAGTCGATCGTGAGAGCTCGGGATCAACTCGCCCGGGTGCTGTCAGCCATAGGCTCTTTTTACCCTGTCGTATAGAAGCCCGAAGCTGCGGTCGCGATCCACATGATAGCAGCGTAGAATGCTGCCCATATTACCTTTGAAGTGGTAGTCCAGATCCCAGTCGACTTCCGGGCATGGCGTCACTTCCCAACAGGCCAGATCGGGATCTGCCAGCGCGGCGATGTCCCCCATATCGAAAAACCCCTTGCTCGGGCTGCTGAAATTGGGGCTCGCAAAGCGATATTCGTGCAGATAGGCGCCCAAGTCGCCGTAGGGTCTGAGGTGCTTCTGCGACTCCTCCATGGGGCAGGTCAGGTATGTACCGGTGTCGAAGAGCACAAACGAGGCGGGGCAGTGGAACAGCAGACGGGCGGCACGCACGTCGCCGAACACATTGAAATTGTAGCATTTCTCGGGCCACCGGGTGCGAAAATGCCAGAACACGACGACCCTGTCGATGATGGCCGGTTCTTTGAGCAAGGCCGAAGCCATGTTCGTTGATGCGCCTAACCCCACGATCCAGAGCGGGTCTTCGGCGGAGCCGGCCATGGCTCTTTCGATGATAAAATCGACACCCTCGGATTCGGATGGCGCGAACTGGTAGCGCAGGGGGTCCGAGCCGTGCTTTACGGGCCACTTTCCCGACATGCCCGCCTTTTCCAGGACGAGCTCGATTTCCTCGACTGATTTTGCCACTGAACCGACCCCGCCCCTCTGATTGTCGAAGTTGGCTCCCACGAACCCCTCGATCGCGAAACGCTCGGGCGAGAGAATGGCGAGAGCGATGGCGTACTGATCGTCGATTTCGTTCTTGGCGTCGCTGTCGATCAGAAGCCTGATCCGCTCGCCTTTCAGCGGGATCTCCGGCACTTTTCGTTCCTGGGGGGATTTTTCGAATTGCATATGCGCCTCCTGATTGAAATTATGCCAGAGTACGATCACCCCCGCAAACCGTCAAGGGCCGTTTTTCACGGCGCATTTTCATACTTTTTTCTTTTCGCGTTCTTGCTCTTCAAACATCCGGTCCGAGTAATCGGCCTGAGAGGTGAAGTTGTCGTGCCATCTCTCACTGCGACATTCGGGACACTGACCCTGATATGCTTCTCCCTTTTTCATCACTCTTCCGCAATCTTCGCACACCCGTTGTCTTACGTAGCGCCGGGCGGTTGCCTTCACCTCTTCTGTCCGCGCTTGCGAAAGGCCGGGTTTGACCCTTGCTCTGCCGATGCCGATGATGTGCCTGATAAGCAGAGACGTGTCTCCACGCCCGGGGCTGTGGCTCATGAGCACATCCCAATAGACTTGCCTGTCCTTTTCCTGAGCCAGCAGTGCGTTGAACCACTTGGGGCCTCTGCCCCCGATGCCCTCACCCGGAAGAAGCTCATTGATACCCAGGTACACCCGCAACCTGATGTCTCCCCTGGTTAAATCGAGCAATCGCACCAGGGCGTCCACCTGGACAACGAGCCCGTCCGGGGCATCGTGATAGAACGCTCTTGTGGAGAGCATTTCAATGGCCGCTATCGTCTCCTTGGGAGCGGGCCTTTGGCTCAACCGCGCGCACAGAAGGTCAATGAAGGCCTGGCCCCAACCCGCGAAGGGGGGCAGTCTCTTCAGGAACGCATTCTGTTTTGCCTTGGGAGTTTTCAGCCAGGTCTGCCACATGTCCACAAGATCTGCTTCCGTCTGCAATGCTTTGGGCAGGGGCTTCGGCGCGCGACGGTTGTAACTCTGAAACCGTACCCTGCATCCCAGTTCTTCCTGAAGCGCGTAGCAATCCTGAAACGTGATCTTCGTGTTCTTGGTGACCGTTAGCACTTTTAGCTTGGCAAGCTCCCGTAATGCGGGCAGCACTGCGCACGTGATCTTGGGGCACCCCAGGGTCAGGCGCTCGAGCCGCGTGCCGGCCAGATGCGAGATGCCCTTGTTGGATATGTTGTAGTCCAGAAGAAGCTGCAGTTCCTTCAAGCTCGGAAAACGCTTGACCGATTTGAGGGCATTATCGGTCATGTGCGATTGCTTCACAATTAGCGTTCTCAACCTGGGAAGCGATGCCAGAGACGCGAAGTCTCTGCTTTTCAAGTCGCTGAGCTCGAGCTCGAGGTACTCGAGCGTCCGGATGCCGGCGATGTGCCGGGCGGTAACGGCGGGCTTTGTTCGGGGCGATTCAGTGACACCACGCACTGCCCCCTGGGGCGATGGGCAAAGGAGAGCAAGCGGGCATGGCCTTCACAAGCCTCTGAAATCGGCATATCCTTTTGAAATGACAACATGTCGAAAAATCACAGTTACGCTATTGTGACCGATCGAAAAAAACACAGGGCAGCTCCGATTATAGACGTACATTCCCATATCTTCAACGCGAGGGACATTCCCCTCAAGGGCTACCTTCTTTCAAGAAAATCCAGCCCTGTAGTGAAATTTGTGGGTAGGGGTGTCTATCCCTTGCTGGCCAGGGGGCTGCGGCGAGAACTTAATCCTGCCAAATCGAAGAGCGTCCTTTTCGATCTTTTGAGTCACTTGACGCTGGCGGTCGTCGGGGGACTGATGGGCTTGCGGCCCTGGGCGGACACTTTGTCCAAGGGCGTGAAACAAGTCGCGTGCGAAATGATGCAAACCTTTCAAAAGGATGAGATCGATCTATACATTCCCCTGATGCTCGATTACGAGTACTGGTTCAAAAACACTCCCGACAATCCTTTGGAGTGTCAAATCGAGTACATCGCCGAAAACATCGTGCTTCCCGGCCGAGGCAAAATCCACCCGTTCGTGCCCTTCGACCCGGCAAGAGAGATAGCCTACAGAAAAAAGATGCGCAATCCTGACGGCAATCTCGAACAGAGCGGCTCTCTGATACTGGTAAAAGAAGCCATAGAAAAAAAAGGCTTCATCGGCGTGAAGCTCTATAACGCGATGGGATACAAGCCACTGTCCAATGAGACCGTAGAGGCGAACCGAAGGCGGATAGCCCTCCACCGAAAGAGGTACGTGTTCAAAGGCCAGGACTACGATGATGTGTTGTCCGCGCTCTATGACTACTGCGCCGGAGAAGAGGTTCCCATCACGGCCCACTGCGGCTTTTTTGGGATCGAGTCCTACCACGACGCCAGCTTTGATTTCGGAAAGGCCATTTTTTGGCGCGATGTGCTGAGTCAGAAGAAATACCAAAAACTTCGTTTGAACCTGGCTCACTTTGGGTGGAGCCCCAAGTACGGGTACCGCGGAAAATACAGCTGGGTCAGAGACATCTGCCAAATGCTCGAGCAATACGAAAATCTCTACACGGACGTAGCCCTGCATGAGCCCTTCACGGAAAAGTACCTGCCAAAGTACATGGCCGACTACAAGGCGGTATTCAGCGATTTCCCGATCGTGAAGCAGAGGCTGCTCTTCGGCATCGACTGGCACGTGATAAAGCGGGTAAAGCATTTCGAAAGTTTCAAGGATAAATTTCTCGAGTTGTTCGCCCGGGAGGACCTTCTGACCTCCGAGGAAATCGAGGGTTTCCTCGGAGGCAATGCGCTGCGCTTCCTGGGTATGCTGCCGGGCATGAAGAACCGCGAGAGGCTGGCCGGCTTTTACAGGGTCAACCATATCGACCCGCCGGGTTGGTTCAGATCGGCAGGCTGAATGCTCCCGCCTCGCCTCCCGCCTGAACCGCAGCGGCCATGCCGGCTCCCCTATCCTGTGACCACGCCGCCTGAGCCGGGTGTCGCGCTCTCGTGCTCTTTTTCTTCCGGGCGAGCGAGGCGTTCAGTTCCTTCCAACGATTGCAACCCGGCTTTGGCTATGCTTCGAACAGCCCGAGGATATCGTCTTTGTTCAGTGATTTAAAAAAAGACGGGTCAGTGCTGACTATCTGTTCGACCAGCCTTTTCTTCTTCTCCTGGAGGATGAGAATTTTCTCTTCGATGGTATTTTTGGTTATCATCTTGCAGATAATAACCTTGTTGCGTTGCCCGATCCTGTGGGTGCGGTCCACAGCCTGGGTTTCCACCGCAGGGTTCCACCAGGGGTCGAAGAGAACCACGTAGTCTGCAGCTGTCAGATTTATGCCCAGACCGCCGGCCCGCAGGCTGATCAGAAAGGCGCGCTTGCGATCGTCGCTCTGAAAAGCCTCGATCTGTTCCGCCCGCCTTTGGGTCGATCCATCGAGATACGCGTACTCCACTCCGTTCTCTGCCACCCAGTCGCGGATTTTTCCGAGGCTCTCGAGAAACTGGCTGAAGATAAGCACTTTGTGTCCTTCCGCGAAGATATCCGTCAGGACTACTTTGAGCAGCTCGAATTTACATGACGCGATGTTTTTGTAGCGCGTCGACGCCATCGATGGAAAGAGCGCCGCCTGGCGCATCCTCAACAACCCCTCGAAAATAACGACAGACGATTGCCTCGCTCCTTTTTCTTCGAGGCTCTGACCGACTTTCTGACGGAAATATTCCCGGATTTCAGCGTAGGCCTTCTCCTGCGGCGGGTCCATGCGGGCGTAGAGGATAATCTCCTCTTTGGGCGGCAACTCCTTCAGCACGTCCTCCTTTTTGCGCCTCAAGATAAAGGGAAACACCATTTTGCGCAGAAGCTCCTTCTCGCTGTCGCTGTCCGCCTCTTCGATAGGCCTGGCAAACCTGCGTTTGAAGGTGGTGAGAGATCCCAGCAACCCTGGGTTCAGGAAATTCATCTGCGCCCAGAGCTCGATCGTATCGTTCTCGACCGGAGTTCCCGTGAGTGACAGCCGCCTGTCCGCGGATATCAGGCGCATGCAGCGATGGACCCGGGCCGTCGGGTTCTTGATCATCTGAGCTTCGTCCAGGATCAAATACGTGAAATGGAGTTGACGAAAGAGCTCAATGTCAATGCGAAGTGTGTGATAGCTGGTCAGTATTATATCGGCCTGCGTCATTCGGCCCGTGTCTCTGGCCCGAGACGGCCCGTGGTGAAGAGTCACCGACAGATCGGGTGTGAACCGCGCGATCTCGTTTTCCCAGTTGGCCAGGGTGCTGACAGGCGCCACGATGAGCGCCTGATCCAGCTCCGCCCCCTCTTTTATTTTCTGAAGCAACGCCAGGGCCTGAACCGTCTTGCCCAACCCCATATCGTCGGCGAGGCAGCCATTGACCTCGTATCGGAATAGAAAGTGCAGCCAGCTCAAGCCCGCTCTCTGATAATCGCGAAGCGTGCCCCGGAATCGCGTGGAAGGGCTCACGTCGTCGATAGACTGAAAATCTCTGAGCCCGGCCAGGATGCGCCGGATGCGCAGGACTTGCTCGTCCCGCTGGTTCTCGAGAACCTCGTAAAGCTCTTCGACGAGGGCATACTGATAGCGGGATATGCGCAGCTTGTCGTCTTGAATCGATCCCTGCGCCAAAAGCGCTTTCAGCCGTTCAATGTCCTCACGGCTCAGCAGGTGGTAATGCTTCTCGCTGCGAACGAAGGTGCCTTCGAGGGCCCTGGGGTCGAGGTGGAGCCGTTGGCCCTGGTCATCTTCCAGAGATACTTCGAGATCCAGCCAGTCCATATGCCTGGAAATGTGGATGGATATCCGGCCCCCTTTCTTTATCGGGCACCCTTTATTGCGCAGCTGGAATCCTTCGCCCATGAGCTTTTCACCTAGCTCGATCAGAAAGGTCTGCATGTCCACATCGATCAGCAGGGCCGGTGACAGCTCTCCCACGCCTGTCGTGAAACTCAAAAATGGGGCGTCCCATCTCTCACTGATGATAGACTTGAGAGCGAGAAAGCGGCCTCGCTCGAAGTCATTGTCGCTCTTGACGGCCAGACACTCGTCCTCCGTGCTCTCGAGGCGCAGAAGCTTTGCGGTCGGGCTCGAGGGGAAATCTTTGCCCTCGTAGATGAAAAGCAATTCGATCTGGAGCCCGGGCCACGCCTCCCGCAGTTCCAGAGTGGCAACCGGGCGCCTGCGGATGATGCGCACCTGCCTGGCTGAAAACGATATCTGCAGCGAAGCCCCGCAGTTTTTCTCGACGTATTGCTGGAGATATAGTATATCCGTATAGCTGTATTGATCTGTTTTTTGCAGCACTGACTTTAGAATATGCCGGTAGTGGATATCGTCCTTGCGGTAGATCAGCAAGCCGTTTTCGGCGTCCACCACGTAGAATGCTTCGCTGCCTGCGCATGGCTCTTGTGGCGGCGCCAGGGTGCATCTCAATCCGAAATCGTCATGAAACTCACAGATGGGCAGGAATAATGGCTCGTGCAAATGCATTTCCACCAGCTGAAATCGAATTACGGTTTTGGCAACAGGCACGCAGGCGATTTCTTTGAGAGGCCCCCCCTGCTTCAAAAGCGGCACGATGGCGGGCGCCCTGGTAAGAAAACCAAGGTACGGCTCCAGCACATCGCGACGTCGTTCTCTCGCGGCCAACACATTGAAAAGGGCCATCTCTTTTTCCGTAGCCGGCTCTGAGACGCTGTAGTCAGAGTATTCCCGATACCTGCCTATCCTGCCGTCGCGCCGGATGTAGCGCATGCCGCAAGCAAGCATCCAGCCATCTATCGATCCATCGCAGGAGTGGCGAGAAACCGGTTCGATGGTGAATATGAGCTTGTAGCGCTCATCGTGCGCCTTCTCCCGGGCCCTTGCGGCGAATCTCCCATCATGCGAACGGAGAGCCTCTACAAAAGGATTGAGCAGGAAGTCGTTCTTTCTAAATGAGATGGTGATCTCTTGCTTTTCCGTATCGCGTAATTCCCGAACCTGGGGTGATCGCTGGTTAAGGTATTGGAGCATAACCGCCCCAATATGCTTGCAGTAAAAGGGGAACTCGCAAGTGCAGTGGGCCCCGGTAATGCTATCCTCCTCTGAAAGCCTTATCTTGACCTTATACTTGCTGCCCCGTGAACCGAGGACGGATGCCCGGATAGTCCGATGGTCACAATCGAAGGTCAACACCTTTTGCCTGCGATGGCAATTCATCGCCCCTCGAAAGATGCCGGTTCCGAGCAAAAGCTCTAATTTTTCCCTTTCCAGTCCGTCCATCTATCCCTGTTCTATAGACAATGTATGAGACTACGCGGCAATCGGCAATACGCGCAGTGGATTGCCGGCTGCGCGCCGGCAGGATACTGCTTCAGGGGTTTATGTTTTTTCCAGTGCATACCCGATGGCTTGCTCAAGCGGCATCGAGCGCCCTTCGGCCCACAACGCCGCGAACAACCGCACTGCCTTCTCGAGCCGGCCCTTCGCCGCAGCCACAGTGGCTAATCCTCCCAGACACCGCGCAACACCATGTTTGGCCGCCCGTACGAGCTCCAGCTGGCCCAGATCCCTCAACGCAACTGCGATGTGATAATCAGCCCTTAGATTCCTGGACAGAACCAGGGCTTCAGTGAGGTGAGGTTCCGCCAACTCGAGATCTCCCTGTTCCAGCGCCATGCGCCCGCGCATTTCGAGGGCCGAGAGATAAAACCACTTTGGTCCCACTTGTTCGGACAGGGCCATGCTTTTTTCGTACAACACCGCCGCATTTTGGAAATCGCCTCGCATGTAGCTCAAAAGCCCCCGGAAATAGAGCGTTTGCGCTATCGCTGCGTTATCTCCTATTTGCTCGCTCATGACCATGCTCTCCAAAAGCAGAGCCTTTGCGCGGGCAACTTCCCCGAGATCGATCGCCAGATGCCCTGCTCTGCAGAGCAGCCCGGCCCGCAGGGCAGCCGGCACGTCGCTGCCCTTGGACAACGCTTCACCCAGCCACCTTTGCCCCTCGCTCATATGTCCTCGCACGTACCAGAACCACCACAATGCCTCCGTCGACCTTTGCCCCAGCTCTACCTGCTCGCCATCGAGGGACCAGGCCAGCGCTGCCCTGACGTTGTTGTGTTCTGCATCCAGCTTCCGCAGCCAGGCCACGTGTTCCTGTCCGAAGAACTCCACCTCTTGTGCCGGCTTCAAGTAGTAATCGGCGTGGCGGGCCTTTGCATTCTCAGCTTCTCCGCTTTCTACCAGCTGTTCGAGGGCGAACTGCCTGACCGACTCGAGCAGGCGATACCTCGCATGCCCCTCTTGCTCTTCCCTCTGCACCATCGACTTGTCCACCAGATGCGCCGTCAGGTTCAAGATGTCGCCTGATGCAATCAGCCCATCCGCCCCTTCGTCGGCACAGATCGATTCCGCGGCTGCCAGAGTGAACCCTCCCGCAAAAACCGAGAATCGCCTAAAGAGTGTCTTTTCCTTGGGCGAGAGCAGATCGTAGCTCCAGTCTATCGCCGCGCGCAACGTACGATGCCTGGCCGGGGCCGTTCGGCTTCCCTCACTCAACAGCCGAAATCGATCGTCCAGGCCTGCCAGGATTTGCTCGACCGTCAAGGCCCGCAAGCGGGCCGCTGCCAGCTCGATGGCCAGGGGTATGCCATCCAGGCGCCGGCAGATCTGTGCTGCGGTAGCGGCATTCGGATCCGTAAGCGGGTAGGCGGGCATGGCCGAAGCGGCTCTGTCCATGAAGAGCTCCACCGCGGCAAACGCGCTGAGCTCGGGTATTTTCAAATCGTCTAAGCAGTTTTCCGGCGGAAACTCCAGGGACGGCACCCGCCAAATCACCTCACCTGGAACGTTCAGCGGCTCCCGACTGGTGGCAATCACGCTCAAACTTCGGCAACTGCCCGACAGGCCCGCAACCACCCTGGCACACTCATCGATCAGATGCTCGCAGTTGTCCATAACTAGCAGCAGTTGTTTGCGCCGCAGGTAGCTTACAAGGGTCTCCATCACAGGCGTACCGGCCTGCTCGGTAACATCCAGAGCAGCGGCCACGGCGTGCGGGATCAGGGCAGGGTCGGAGAGGGGCGCCAGCTCCACCAGCCACACCCCGTCTTCATGCTCTTCCAGCAAAGTCGAGGCTGTCTCCAGCGCCAAACGCGTCTTTCCGCAGCCCCCCGCACCGGTGAGAGTCAGGATATGTGTCTCAGGGAGCAGCTTCCTGATCGCCTGCATCTGTTTCCCCCGCCCAAAGAAACGGGTCGGCTGATGGGGCAGATTGTTGGAAAAAGCGCCATCGGGGCGACGGAAGGCAGGCTTCGTGACAGTTATGTCGTCGTCCCTTATGTGTTCGAACAGCTGCTTTGTTTCACTCTCAGGCTCAGCGCCCAACTCCTCCTGCAGTATTTGTGCGCACGCCTCGTACTGGCGCAACGCTGCCGTCCGTTGACCCGACATGACGTAGAGATCCATCAGCCGCCTGTGGGCGGTCTCGTTCATGCGGTCCCTCTCCAGCCATGCGCACGCGTACCTGATAGCCCGGCCCGGATCGCCCTGCTCTCTCAGACAGAGGGTCAGGCGGTCGAAGCATAGCTCCATGTCGGATCGCAGGGCCTCCGTCTGCGCCGGCTGCCAGTCATCGAAGTTGGCGCTGTCCGGCAGGCCAAACCCGGAAAGGAAATCACCACGGTACAATTCCGCGGCTGCGCCCAAGGGTTTGCGGCAGGCCGCACATACCTGGTCCATCCTGTGCCCATGAGCTCCGCATTGCGCAATCAATCCCCGGAATCTCTCAACGTCTATCCAGGTGTCGCCGCCGGGTTTAAGGCCAACGCTGTCGCGGCTGGCATCCAGCCGGCTGCCCCCGATCGCTTCCCTCAGAGGATGCAGTGAATTTCTCAGGCTGGCCTGCCCGCTGCTTTTGGCGTAGTCGGGCCACAGCAAATTGATGAGTGACTCTCGCCGGTGTTGTCTGCGAGAAATGGCAAGAAAGGCCAGCAGGGCAAGGGTTTTGCGGGTACCCGGCCTGACCGGGAGGCCTGCGATCTCGACGAGTGGAGGCCCGAGCAAAAAAATACTCAGCCTTTGCATCTGTTACTCCTGAGAAAGGCGCCGGCATCACTATAAAATAAACCGTCTGCCGGGTGCAAGAGAACGAATCGAGACCTGTGCCTCATTTGGCTCGGCCACAGCAACTTAGCGCAGCAGTTGGGGGACTTCACCCCTATGGATCGTCCGGGCCTTCAACCGGGTTGATAATCGCCAGTTCGTGCTTCAAAAGCGATAGAGGGAACAGCTCCCGCTCTGAGACGATCTTGTCGACAACCACGTGAATGCCTGCCCGATCGAATTTGTTGTAGCGTACCCGGCCCGCTTTTCCAGGCAGATCGAGGTCAACCGTTGTGTCATCTAGCGCGAAGACCGCCTTAGTTTGGCCGCCCGGAAGGCAGGGGACATCAGGCGTGCCTATGCGGCCCAGCGCTCCGCCGAGCAGACAGAGAGCTCAGGGCGGTTCTGTCCCCTGGTTCATTATTTCTAAATATCCCGTGTAACTGAAGACCCGGTTGCGCTTTGCGCCCGTCAATTCCCGAACAATACCGAGATGCTCTATATGAGTGAGGCACTTGTTGACCGTGGCCGCAGCGATGCCTGTTTTTTTTCCCAACCAGCCGCCAGTAACGATGGGCCGCGCCATTAACGCCCGATGAACCTGTAAAGTGGAGACCGCCGCCCGGCCAATCGTTTCAGTCCATAGCCCAGCGCAGCCACATGGTTGCTCACTTGCCGGACATCATACAGCGGCACGCTTGGCTTCACATCCAGTTCAAAAAGCAAGAGGTCGGAAAGGGACGACTGTGTTCCTTCGATCATGGAGGAGAGTACGGCCTCCTTGCGCACGTACATAAAGATAAACACGGAGATGTCCGGCCGAAAGGTCGAGATGCTGCCCGAAAAGGCCCCGCGAATCGGGTATCAATCGACGCTTCAAGGCAGTGGAAATGCCGTGCTGCGCACGGGCTTCAGGGCCAGCTGCATGAGAAACCTTTCGTCGTCGTCCCCGGACAGGCGGTTGGGCCTGATGCTGCCGCACCGTTCACAGCGATGCAGGATGGACCACTCGCCGTCGGGTTTTACCCAGATCCCAACCGGCTTCATGAGCCCGCGACAGGGGTTGAGCCTGTCTCCCGGCTTAATGTCCACATGGGCCGAGTGAAGGCAATTGGGGCAGTGGTTCCTTTGGTGCGTTCCCGGCGCCGCCGCCTGAACGACGGCGCCGCAATGAGAACAGGTGAAGCTCGCTCCGGCAAGGGCGCGAGCCGCTTTCACCGCTTTCCCCCTGCTCATGGGGCCGGCCCCTTGCGTTTGTGCTTCATGCGGGCCCGGGAGAATTTCGCAATAGCCTTCATTCTTTCATGCTTGGCCTGCATCCGGTCCTTGCGGCTCTGAGCGAGCTCACCGGTAAGCTGCAGATAGCTCTGGTAACGTTCCGGTGTGATCTGGCCTTCCGCAATAGCGGCTTTGACCGCGCAGCCCGGCTCCGACTGGTGCGTGCAGTCCGAAAACCGGCATTGGTTTGTCAGGGGTTCGATGTCGGAAAAGGCGCCCGAGTCATCGGCCGATTCGCCACCGTCCCACACCCGGACTTCTCTCAGCCCGGGGTTGTCGATAAAGACCGTCCCGCCCGGCAGTACGTGGAGACTGCGGTCCGTCGTCGTGTGCCGGCCGCGGCCGTCGGACGCTCGGACTACAGCCGTGCGCTGCTCGTCTCTGCCCATGAGGGCGTTGAGCAGCGTGGATTTGCCGGAGCCCGAGGAGCCGATCATGGCAATGGTGATGCCCGGTTCGAGGTAGGCGCTCAGAGCCTCGAGACCGTATCCGGTTACGGCGCTCACCGCATGGATGGGTACACCCGGCGCGTGATAGGCGGTGCGGGCGGACTGCGCTTCCGGATCGTGCTCGAGATCAGCCTTGGTCAGGAGCATGACGGGCGTTACTCCACTCTCCCGGGCCGTTACAAGATATCGCTCAATCCGTTTCAAGTTGAAATCCCGGTCCAGGCCGGTGAGAATGAAGAGCACGTCGATATTGGCCGCGATATGTTGCGGTTCACGGCGTCTGCCCGCTCTCTGCCTGAAGAAGCAGTTGCGTCTGGGAAGAACGTCGACTACCAGCGCCCGATCGTCCCCCGGGTTGAATCGGCACGCGACCCAATCGCCCGTCACAGGCCTCAGGTGAGAATCTCCCTCAATTCTGTTCAGTAGATTACCGGCTAGAAACCCGCCCAGGGCGCCGTCTGCTGTGTGTACTTCGATTCTGTCTGGATAGACCCGTCCTACACGTCCTGGCTTCAGGCCGTCGTTGTCAAATCGAGCAAAGGCCGCCTCGAAGGAGTCGGTCCAGCCCAGGCTTTTTAGTCTCTGATGCATGTCTGATGATTCCTCTGCCATAGTCAATAAAAATTCTTGCGGCTACAATGGATACACCGATCCCTCGATCCTATGAGTTGTGGTGATAGATGTTTTGATGAGGAGAAAATCAGCTAGAAAAGAGGTGAAAGGACAGAATCAGGTTAAATAGGGGCGTCTTCTTTCGACCGGAATTCTATCGATTTTTCCCCGTCATCACGGGCTTTCCGGCAAGCATCAACTACCTCCTGTGGTCGGGATATCCGCCCTTTCCAGACGAAATCAGGCAAAACATAACGCATCTCCCCTGAAACTGCAAGGGCGGGTTGAAATTTCGGTGACCCGGCGGGTCAATCGCC